>Ga0247841_10000651_pt1 | contig 87808 bp, 101 predicted proteins | sample LaCruzMarch2015__2_FD_192410 | JGI IMG/M metagenome (GOLD analysis project Ga0247841, IMG submission 192410) | Freshwater microbial communities from meromictic Lake La Cruz, Castile-La Mancha, Spain - LaCruzMarch2015_18m | ecosystem: Environmental > Aquatic > Freshwater > Lake | place: Spain... | reverse complement strand
GCCTATGGGATGTTTTACCAATTATGATAGTGTAAGCAGAATTATTTATGCGATCTTTAACCGCCTAAACTCCAAATGGCAAGAGAAACCTTTAAAAGAATTTACACAATTTATTTGACATTACCGTATCATGGCTATGATTTCCAAGAAGCGGATATCGTGGATGAGTCTACTTTGGAATTAATTAAGAAAATGGATTATCAGGAGTTGTATTATGCTTTGGGTTATGGGAATGCTCAGGCCTGCGGAGGATTAGCGGCTGTGGTTGCCTTGGTTCTAGCTAAAGAGTTAGGATACCTAAGGCTGGAAGTTTTGCATCATACGAATTCCGCGAAGGTAACCGGAAAGCTAGTTAAGGGAGACTGGACAGTAGGCTACGGCAGTTGCGCGGTTTTTACCCAGGAAGGAGAAAATATGCTTAATATCCAACAGAGAAATAAACTTTTAACGATTGCCCGTGAATCAATTGAAAAATATTTAAAAACTGGAAAGAAAATGGAAGTTACCGGAGCTGACCCGGTTTTAAATCAGAAAATGGGTTCTTTTGTCACGCTTACTAAGCATGGAGATTTGCGTGGTTGTATAGGAAATCTTATCGGCAGCCAGCCTCTTTACCTAACTGTGCGGGATATGGCGATTGAGGCGGCGGTAAATGATCCGCGGTTCCCCGCGCTTAGTTTATCAGAACTTAAGGACGTGGAAATTGAGATTTCTGTTTTATCTGGATTAGAAAAAGTGTTTTCTGCCGAAAAAATCGAGTTAGGAAAACATGGAGTATTGGTGCGCAGAGGAAATCAAAGTGGGGTGTTTCTTCCGCAGGTGGCCGCGGAAACCGGCTGGAGCAAAGAGGAGTTTTTGAATAATCTCTGCGCGCATAAAGCTGGAATTCCTGCCGATGCTTGGAAAGATAAGGATACCGAGCTTTATATCTTTACTGCTGAAGTTTTTTCTGAAGGAAAATAGACGGGAACGGTTCTATTTTTTGGCGGAGGTGACAGTCACAAAAAGCGTGACAGTCACCTTTCTTTTCCCGAAAAAGCAGGGGACGGTTCTATTTTTTTTGGCAGAGGTGACTGTCACGTTTTTTGTGACTGTCACCTTTCTCTAAAAAATATAACCGTCCCCGTGATTCTAAGAAAGAAGGTGCGGGGTGAATCGTTTTTTGGTTGAAAAAATTAATCCAGCTGATAAATTTATTATTTTAAATGACCCTGCCCAACTGCGCCATTTAAGGGGCGTATTGAGGGCCAGGTTAGGAAAAAGGATAGCGGTTTTTGACCGTTTAGGCAATGAATACGCGGCGGCAGTTGTAGAGATTGGCTCAAGCAGTGTAAAGCTAGAAATAAAAGAAAAAAGGCCGCCTAATGATCTGGATATCCAAATAACTGTTGCTTGCGCGATTCCTAAAAAAGTAAAAATGGATGATATTATTGATAAGCTTACTCAATTAGGAGTTACTTGCATAATTCCGCTTCAAACCGAACGCGTAATTGTTAAATTAGATCAGCGGAAGAAATTGCAGCGTTTCCAGCGTTGGGAAAGAATTGGCCTAAGCGCGGTTAAGCAAAGCCAGCGCAGTAAACTTGTAGTGATAAATCCGGTAAGCGAATTTAAGGATGCGATTGCGAATACAGATGATTTTGATCTAAAGTTAATTCCTACTCTAGGGGCACAGAGAAGGACGCTTAAGGAAATTTTTAATCATCCAGTTAAACCGATTAAAAAAGTAATGGTGCTTATCGGCCCGGAAGGTGATTTTACGCCCCAGGAGGTTTCTTTGGCAAGAGCAGCCGGATTTCTGCCGGTTACCCTTGGCCAACAGGTTCTGCGCGTGGATACCGCGGCGATTGCCGTGGTTAGTTTTATCAAGCTCAATGCTGACCATTAAATTTTTTACCCTCGGCTGTAAAGCTAACCAGTATGATACCCAGAGTATCCGCGAACGATTTTTAAGTAAAGGTTTGCAAGAGCCTAAAGCCGGCAGCCAGCCGGATTATTTTTTGATCAACACCTGCACGGTTACCTCTGGGGCGGATCAAAAATCCCGCAATATTATCCGCCGGTGTATTCAGTCAGCTCCTCAGGCGCGGGTAATCGTGACCGGATGTTTAGTTGAAAAAGATTGGCGCCAGCTAAAAAATATTAAAGGAATTAGTTTAATTATCCAAAAGTCTTTTTTCCCCGAAGGAATAAGCAGTTTTAGCCGGCATACGCGGGCCTTCTTAAAGATTCAGGATGGCTGCGCTAATTTTTGCGCCTATTGTAAAGTTGCTTTAGTCCGCGGCAAGGAACGCAGCAAAAAATTAAAACAAATACTTCAGGAGGCAAGGCAGCTGGCTGCCTGCGGGTATAAGGAAATAGTCCTGACCGGCATCTGTCTGGGCGCTTACGGTAGAAGTTCCGGGGTTAAAGAAACCCTGGTGGAGGTTATCGGGTGCTTAGAAAAAATCAAGGGTTTATCGCGCCTAAGATTAAGTTCTATTGAAGCCGGGGATGTTTCTTCGGAATTGATTAAATATATGCAGTCTAGCCAAAAGCTTTGCCGGCACCTGCATATTCCTCTTCAAAGCGGGGACGACCATATTTTAAAACTGATGAACCGTAAATATAGCAGGAAAAAATATGAAAATTTGATTGCTAAGTTAAAGGCGTTGGTTCCAGGAATTTCTATTACTACCGACTGTTTGATTGGTTTTCCCGGGGAAACCGAAGATTGTTTTGAAAACACGGTTGATCTAGTCAGAAAGATTATGCCGTTAAGAGTGCATATTTTTGGTTATTCCAGCCGTCCGGGGACTAAAGCTGAAAATTTTAGCGGCTTAGTCAACCCAAAAATAATCCGCAGGCGTTGTGATCAGCTGGCAGAGGCGACTAAGGAATGCCGCGAAAAATTCAGGCAAGAGTTTCTGGGTAGAAATACCCGGGTTTTAATTGAAGGCGAAGTTAAAGGTAATCCTGTTTTTTTAGAAGGTTTAACCGATAATTATCTAAAGGTAAGATTGCCATTTAGCCCCAATCTGAAGAATCTAATCGTGCCAGTCAGGCTTAAAAGTATCCAGGGAGACTTTTTCATCGGGGAACATATTGACAATCTTTAGTTTTAAGGATATATTTGAAAGGTGACAGTCACAAAAGGCGTGACAGTCACCTTTCCACCTTTTTGAAAACATCCCCGCGCAAACGGGGATCTGTTTTTAGAAAAGTGACTGTCACGTTTTTTGTGTTAATTTTCTAGAAAGGTGACTGTCACGCCTTTTGTGACTGTCACCTTTCTTTCCTTTGAAAATCTATGAAACAGCATATTTATTATCATCATACTGATTGTGGCGGAGTAGTTTATTACGCTAACTATCTTGATTTTTTAGAGGAAGCGCGCACGGAGTATTTTGCGTCTAAAGATATCTTGATTAAGCAGTTGGCTGATTCCGGGATTATGTTTGTGGTGGCGCGCCAGGAAATTGATTATAAATTTCCAGCGGTATATGGCGATGAGTTGGATACGGGAACCCGGGTGGGAACAATTACCGGGGTGCGGATTGAATTCTTACATGAAATCTACAATCAAAATAAACAGCTTATTGTTAAAGCCAGAACCATCCTGGTTTGCGTTGATCAATCTCTGAAGCCGCGAGCCATTCCTCAAGAATTGCGCGGCAAAATTTCTTAAATGGAGAATCTGGAGCTTTTAAAATTTAGGCGCAGTATCAGGTCATTCAGCGATAAGCGGATATCTCGGGCGGATTTAGAAAAGTTAATTGATTTAGCCAGGTTTGCCCCTACCGCTAGAAATGTCCAGCCTTGGGAGTTTGTGGTGGTTACGGATAAGCGTAAATTAGCGGAATTGGCTAAATTAGCTGAAAATGGCAGGTTTATGGTTCAGGCAGCCGCTGGTATCGCCGTTTTTTGCGCTGACACAAAATATTACTTAGAGGATGGCTGCGCCGCTACTTGCAATATTCTTTTAGCCGCCACAGCTTTAGGGATTGGTTCTTGCTGGATAGCCGGAGATAAAAAGCTTTACTCTCAACAGGTAAATACTCTATTGAACGCGCCGCCAGGCATGAAATTAATCAGCTTGATTGCTTTGGGGTATCCTCAAGATGAAGGCGCGTTTAAAATTGTAGAAAAGAGAAGTTCCCGGGAGTTATTGCATTGGGAGAAATTTTAATGCCGGCTTCGGGTTTCGTATTCAGGAGCCAGTCAGGATGCTTATTGCCAATGCTCATAATGTTTAATCTTTTCTTTGGCAAACTTATTTTTAAATCTAACTCTTGGTGGCTGGGCGTTGAGGGTGTACTTGTAATTTTATTTATTATTCAAATATACGTTTTTACTCAAAAGATCAGCCGGCAATTTAGGCCCCAAGGCAATGGTTTGGCCTCCAATGCCCAAAGCCATAAGCCATCAGGTAAAATAGTTGATATCCAAGGCCAGGAAGTTGAAGATGAATAAGAAGGGGATGAAAATCATGGGGACGGTTCTCTTTTTTAAAGAGAACCGTCCCCTAGTTTTTCGAAGAAAAATAGAACCCTGCCTGCCGGCAGGCAGGCGTCCCCATGATTTATATGCCGCTTAAATTTTCACTGGTAATACCCACCTATAATGAAGCAGCGAATATAGCAAAATTATGCCGCCAGATAATCAATGTTCTGGAGAGGATTTCCTTAGATTTTGAAATTATTATTGTTGATGATAATAGCCCTGATGGGACTTGGAGAATTGCCCAGGATCTAGCCAGGCAAGATTTAAGAATAAAATTACTCCGCCGGTTGCGCTCAAGAGGGCTGGGGAGCGCGGTAGTTAGCGGCTGGGAAATTTCTCAAGGGGAAATTTTAGGCGTTATTGACGCGGACCTGCAGCATCCTCCGGAAATTCTGGAAGGAATGATTAACCAGGTTTTTAATCACCAAGAAATTGATATTGTAGTTGCCAGCAGGTTTGTAGCCGCAGGTGGGATTGAAAATAAGAGTTTTTGGCAGATCCTTAGGCCGCGGTTAGCCATTTTTTTAGGGTTAATTTTTGTGCCAAAAATATTTAAATCCGTTAAAGACCCTCTGTCGGGTTATTTTATATTGCGTAAAAGAGTGATCTCCGGTATACAGCTTAGGCCGCTGGGTTATAAGATTCTTTTAGAAGTTTTGGCAATCGGTAGTTACGGGAAAGTTTATGAACTGCCTTATATTTTCGCGGTAAGAGAGGCAGGCAGGACTAAGGCTGGCTGGAAACAATATTTTATTTTTCTACTTCAGCTTATTAAGCTTAAAAGAAAATTTAAGGCGATTGCCTGATAGAACGGGGACGGTTCTCTTTTTTAAGAGAACCGTCCCCCTGATTTTAAAGCTTCGGTCACTTCGGTCAATTGTCATTGACAAGTAATGCCGTTATGCTAAAATATTGAAAATTTTCACCCGCGAGGAAAGCGGCAAAAAGTTTTAAATTTTTTGAAAGGAGCGTAGTAAAAATGGGATTTGATTTGTTGCTATTAGCGCCGGTTGGTTCGATTCTGGCTTTAGGTTTCGCGTTTTATCTGGCTTTAAGTATTCTTAAAATGGATGAAGGAACGGATAAAATGAAGGAGATCGCCCAGGCTGTGCGCGTGGGCGCCCAGGCTTATTTAAAAAGGCAGTATCTGGGGATTTCAATTTTCTTTATTGTAGTATTTTTTATTCTTCTGGCTATGGCTTTGAAGAATTATTTAGTTATCTTCGTGCCCTTTGCTTTTTTAACCGGGGGTATTTTTTCAGGTTTATCCGGTTTTATTGGTATGTCTATTGCCACGCAGTCTTCTAACCGGACAGCTCAAGCCGCGTCTAAGAGCTTAAATTCGGGTTTGCGGGTAGCCTTTTCCAGCGGGGCGGTAATGGGCCTTACAGTGGTGGGTTTAGGCCTATTGGATCTGAGTATCTGGTATTATTTTCTTAATTGGTATTATTCTTGTCACGCAATCCCGCTAGGAACTGATAAAATCGCGGCGATTACTTCGACGATGCTTTGTTTTGGTATGGGCGCTAGCTCTATGGCCTTATTCGCCAGGGTAGGCGGAGGTATTTTTACTAAAGCCGCGGATGTGGGCGCGGATCTGGTAGGTAAAGTAGAAGCGGGGATTCCTGAAGATGACCCGCGCAACCCGGCAGTGATTGCGGATAATGTCGGTGATAATGTGGGTGATGTTGCCGGTATGGGCGCGGATCTTTATGAATCATATGTGGGTTCAATTGTCGCCACTTCTGCCTTAGGTGTTGCCGCGGGCTTAGGCGTTGCCGGTGTAACTGTGCCCATGGTTATGGCAGCAGTGGGTGTTATTGCTTCAATTATCGGAACTTTTTTTGTCAAAAGCGGTGAACAAGCAAGTCAAAAAGTCCTTTTGGCAGCTTTACGTAAGGGTGTATTTACTAGTTCATTAATTGTGGCGGTAGTTTCATATTTTCTAGTGAGGTATTCATTAGGGGTTGAGCATTTGGGAGTTTACTGGTCAGTTTTGGCAGGTTTAATTGCCGGTGTGTTAATTGGTTTAGTAACTGAATATTATACTTCTAGCGGGTTTAAGCCTACCCGTTCAATTGCTGATGCATCTTTAACCGGTCCGGCCACGGTAATTATCGGTGGTATTGCTGTAGGAATGATGTCGACAGCCATTCCGGTAATTATTGTTTGTGTGGCGATTATGGTTAGCTTTTTTATGTCTGGCGGAGCAGCCAATTTTAATGCCGGCCTCTACGGTATCGCGATTTCAGCGGTAGGCATGCTTTCAACTTTAGGGATTACTTTGGCCACTGACGCCTATGGCCCGGTTGCGGATAATGCCGGTGGAAACGCGGAAATGGCGAAATTGCCTCCGGAAGTAAGAAAGCGGACGGATGCTTTGGATGCTTTGGGTAATACTACGGCAGCTACCGGCAAAGGTTTTGCTATCGGCTCAGCGGCTTTGACAGCATTGGCCTTGATCGCTGCCTATAAAGACCAGGTTATGCTTTTTGGTAAAGATATAAATGCCAATATGATGAACCCCACGGTATTGGTAGGTTTGTTTCTGGGTGGAATGCTGCCGTTTTTATTCTGTTCTTTAACCATGCGGGCAGTGGGCCGGGCAGCTAGTAAGATTGTGGTTGAAGTGCGCAGGCAATTCAAAGAGATAGTCGGGATTATGGAAGGCACAGCTAAGCCGGATTACGCGCGTTGCGTGACTATTGCTACTGCGGCCGCGCAGAAAGAGATGATCGCGCCATCCCTCTTAGCCATTGTTGCTCCTATAGCTGTGGGCTTATTAATCGGTATTGACGCGGTTGCCGGGCTGCTCATGGGTGCGACGGTTACGGGTTTTGTTTTAGCGGTAATGATGGCCAACTCCGGTGGTGCCTGGGATAATGCTAAGAAATTTGTCGAAGAAGGGCATTATGGCGGAAAAGGTTCGCCTGCTCACAAAGCTACGGTAGTTGGGGATACTGTGGGAGACCCATTTAAAGATACTTCCGGGCCGAGCTTAAATATATTAATTAAGCTGATGTCCATGGTTTCCATTGTCTTTGCTTCATTTATCATCAAAAACACGTTATTTAAATAAAGGGAAATAAAGGGGACGGTTCTGTTTTTTAGAGAAAGGTGACTGTCACGTTTTTTGTGACTGTCACCTCTGCCAAAAAAAACAGAACCGTCACCTAGTTTTATGCTATAATTACAGCCATGGATGATTTGAAGTTTGTCCAAGGCTGCCTCCAAGGAAACAAGCAATCCTGGTCTGAGTTCATCTTACGTTATTCCCGCCTGATCTATAACTATATCTATAGTGTTTTGTCGGTTAAAGGCCGCAGTATTTCCACGGAACAAGTTGAGGATATCTTTCAAGAGATATTCCAGGCTTTAATTAAAGATAACTATAGAAAACTATCTACTTATCAGGGTAAAAATGGCTGTTCTTTGGCCAGTTGGCTCAGGCAGGTTACGATTAACTTTACGATTGATTATTTGCGTAAACTTAAGGCCAGTGTATCTCTTGATTCAGAGGATGAGGATGGTTTTACTTTAGGGGATACTCTCAAGGATTTTTCGCCAGGGGCAATTGAATTTCTCAATAATCAGGATAGGCGCAAGGCCCTGCAGGAGTGTATTAGTCTGTTGGAGTCAGATGAACAGTATTTTCTGGAACTGTTTCTGAATCAGGAGTTATCTCTAGAGGAGATTAAGGATCATCTTAAAATTAACCGCGGGGCAATGGATATGCGCAAGGGAAGGATATTGCAGAAACTACAGGATTGTTTTAAGAAAAATGGGTTTTTGGGTTAGATTCCCTTAGCTAAGTCGTCTATTGAGCTAGAAGGAGAAGAATGCTTAACTATTTTGAACAGATTGCTAAAATCATTTATCGGGAATGGAAAGCTGCTAACCGGTTTACCGGCCAGGGGCATCCGAGCGAAGAAAACTTGGCTTGTTTTCTTGAGGATAAGCTTTCTTTGCCGGATAAGAGCCTGATTCAGAAGCACCTGCTTAGCTGTGGAGTATGCGCGGAGTGTTTGAGTATCCAGCTTAAGATACAACCACATTTAAGCCTGGATGTGCCCGCGCCGCTGCTAGAGAAGGTTAAAAAATTGGTTAGCCAGGATACCGGTGAAAATTTATTAGAGATATTTCTTAAACTTAAAGAGAAGGCCTTGGAAATTATTCAGACTACCGGGGATGTCCTCCTTGGCCAGGAGCTGGTTCCCGCTCCGATTTTACGCAGTAGGAAGATCAATGAGTTTAAGGAAGAAGTAAATATCTTAAAAGACCTGCGGCAAATTAGAGTGTCGGCTAAAATTCAGAATAAATCCACTAAAAGTTTTAACCTTACTATCACGGTTAAGGATAAACAAAACCAAAAAAATGATCAAGATTTACGGATTACTCTTATTAGAGGCGGGATTGAGCTAGAGTCATATATAACGGATTCAGCGGGAAACAGCTTTTTTGAGAATATTCTGCCGGGCAGCTATCTAATTGAGGTAAGCCGCCAAGATCAAAAAGAAGCTGTAATCGATTTGAAAGTAGAGATCTAATCATGCCTCTGGCGGAAACTCTAATTTTAGAAGTTTTTAAGCAAGATGATTCACTTAAGATGTGCTTGTTTAATCAGAGTCAAACTGTCCCTACTTTGCGGCATTATAGCCAGGTGGGGATTTCTTTCCTTGAGTTAAAGCATTTAAGCCTGGAGATGGTGGGGGTTTTAAACCGTTTGCCTAAGGATCAGGCATCTAAACTCCAGCAGTTAAAGAGCCTGCAAAAAATTGGCCAGTTATTCTGGGACCATTTACTTAGCCGTTCAATTAAAGTAAAACTTAAAAACAGCCAGTCTTGCGCGCTAACTCTTTCTTTGGATGAGGAGTTGATTCAACTTCCCTGGGAGCTGATTTTTGACGGCGGAGATTTTCTAGGTTTAAAATTTAATTTAGGCAGGCTGATACGCAGTAAAGGAGACTCTACGCCGCTGCAATACCGTGATTTAACGGATAGCTTAAAAATGTTAATTTTAGCTGACCCCAACGGTGATTTAAAATCCGCGTATCTTGAAGGTTTAAATATTAAAAATCAGTTTAGCCATAAAACTAAAAAAGTTCAGATTGATTTTAAATCCACGAATATTGACCGGAACTATGTTAAGAAAAATATCTGCGATTATGATATTGTGCATTTTGCCGGCCACTGCGAGTTTGATAAGGCAGAGGCTAAAGATAGCGGCTGGGCCTTAAGTGATGGCGTTTTTAAGGTAGAGGATATACTTAAAATGGGGCCCAGTTGCGGTTTACCGGCTTTGGTGTTCTCTAATTCCTGCCATTCCGCGCAGGTAAATCCGGCTTTGATTGATTCAGAGTATCAGCGGGCCAATTACGGTATGGCCAGCGCCTTTTTATTTGCCGGGGTAAGGCATTATATCGGCTCAATCCGTAAAATTGAAGATAGTGCCAGCCTGGTATTCGCGGGAGAATTTTATACTAAGCTTATCTCTGGAATAAGCGTAGGGGAGTCTCTGCGGTTATCTAAACTCAAGCTGGTCCAAGAGTATGGGCTGGCCAGTTTGCACTGGGTAAATTACCTGCTTTATGGCGATCCGGGCTTTGTTTTTTTTAAACTTTCGCGCCAGAAGAATCCTAAGCGTAAAATAAGTTTACTTTATAAAAAGGTTATCCTAAAAATTAGTTTAGTGTTTGTTTTTATGGGTTTGAGTATCTTTTTGGCTTTTTGGCTGCCTAAAATTAATCCCACAAAGTTATATCTGTATCTTAATACGGCCTCAGAATACCGCCAAGGAAATAATCAGGCGGCGATAACTTTAGGCCAGCAGGTAATTAATCAAGACCCGGATTATCTGGCGGTTTATCCGATTATGGCTAATGCTTATCAGCGTATCGGCGATAAAGATAAAGCTTTAAAGTATTATTTTGATTACGTGCTTAAAAGTGAAAAGTTAAATAACAAAGTTCATCTTATTCAGGCCTATATCAAATTGGGGTGGTTTTATCAGCTTGATGGGCAGTATACACGCGCGCAGGAGCTGTATAATAAGGCGATAGATCTAAGCCGGCAATTAAAGGATAAGCAAAATGAGGCTTTAGCCTTAAGGAAATTAGCGGTTTGGCATATTGATAAGAATAATTATGGCCTGGCCCTGGATCTGCTGACTAAGAGCGCTGCCATTAATTTAGAACATCCCGGTAACTCTGAAAATGTTAAGAATCTGGCCTGTGATTATTTTGATATCGGCCTGGTTTTTATGAATAAGAATGATTATGAGGCGGCCAAGGATTTCTACGGCAGAAGCCTAAAAATATTCCAGAATTTGAAATTAAGCAATGAATTAAGCGATTGTTATTTTAATTTAGGGGAAATATATTTTTTCCAAAAACAGTATCAAGAGGCGCTAGATTATTATTTTAAAGGCTTGAAGCTGGACCAGAAGCATAATAATCAAGTTAATTTAGCCTGCGGCTATAATATGATTGGGGAGCTTTATTTAGAGATTGATGACCTGAGCCAAGCGGAGAATTATTTAAAACAATCGATAGAATTATCTGAGCAAATCAATAGCCGGCTGGACCTGGCTAGTGCGAATTATAATCTTGGCCTGCTTTATAAGAAGAAGGGCAGGAAAAATCTGGCCCGGGAATATTGGCGTAAGGCCCAAGAAATATACAGATTAGCAGATCCGGACAGATATCAAGAGATTCGTAAAGAATTATTGGAGTTGGATAGTTTCTAAATAAAGAAAAGGCAAGGTGACTGTCACGTTTTCTGTGACTGTCACGTTTTCTGTGACTGTCACCTTGCCTGCTTAAATTAAAATCAAGGGGACGGTTCTGTTTTTTTTGACAGAGGTGACAGTCACAGAAAACGTGACAGTCACCTTTTCTCTAAAAAACAGAACCGTCTCCTAGTTTTTAAAAAAAAGCTTGACAATATATTTTTTTAGGTTATACTCTACTATGTTTATAGAGTTAGTATAGAAGAGGAGGGAAAATGAGGATAACATATAAAGGAGACTATGCATTGAAAGCGCTTCTGGATTTAACCATACATTATGAACGTGGTTTACTAACAATCCATGATATTGCTAAGCATATCAACGCTCCGGTTAAGTTTCTTGAGCAGGTTCTTTTAGAACTAAAGAATGGTGGTTTTGTGGAAAGCAGAAGAGGCAAAATAGGAGGTTATTTATTGGCCAGGGCTCCGGGCCGGATTACGCTGGGGGAAGTAGTCAGATTTATTGACGGCCCGATTGAACCTATAGCCTGTGTTGAAAAAGGCTACAGCGGTTGTACGGATATCTATAAGTGTGTTTTTAGAAAGATCTGGCTGGATGTGGGAAGAAGCGCTTCAGAAATCGTAGATAATATTACTTTCGAAGAGTTGGCAAATAGAGTACAGGTTACAGATAGTGCATTAGTTTATCAGATCTAAAACGGAGAGGTTAAAAACTTAAACAAAGACACCCCGCGCTAATTGGAATTGCGCGGGTGTTGTCTAGGTAGACAAGGAGGAAGAAATGAGTTTATTGGATAACAAAGATGATCTAAAGGAATTAGTCGAAACGCTTAATTTCAAGGAAAAGGTGGATAGGTCAAAACAGTTGATCAAGGAAGCTTATAAGCGCTATGGAGATTCTTTGGTGGCAGCCAATAGCTTAGGTAAAGATTCGGTGGCGGTATGGGATTTAGCAAAGAAGGTTAATTTAAAAATTCGCGGATTTATCGTTACTACCAGATTTAAGCCGGCTGAAACAGTTAAATTTATGAACGAAGAGGTAGCGCGTTATCCTGAATTAAAAGTGTATAAAAATGATTCAGCGATCTCAGAGAGGCTTTATGAAACTGAACCTGATAAATGTTGTGATATTCTTAAGGTCGAGCCTGTGCAGCGGGCAATAGAAGAAATGCAGGTCAAATGCTGGGTTACCGGACTGCGTTGCACGGAAGGCCGTACGCGTACTGATTTTAAAGAAGTGGAAGAAAGAGATAAAGGTTTAATTAAGCTTAATCCGATCTTAATCTGGAAGGAACGCGAAGTCTGGCAATATTTAGCGCTTTATCAGGTGCCGGTGAATCAACTTTACGCTGAAGGCTACCGTTCTTTAGGTTGTGCCCCCTGTACCCATATTACCAATGATGATAATGAACGCGCGGGGCGCTGGATCGGAACCAGCAAATGCGGTGGCGAGTGCGGAATACATACACGCCCCCTTAAAAAAATATAAAAATGAAACTAAAACATTTACGACGAGGTTAAGATGAGTATAGAAAAAATTAATGTCAGTGAAAAATATAAAGAAGAGCTGTTGATTCCTCAAATATTTCAGGCGTTAAAAGACATCCGTTATGAGCACGTCCAGATTACGGTTCAAGATGCCAAAATTGTACAGATTGAAAAAGTTGAGAAATTCAGGCTCAAAGATGTTTTAGGCCTGCATCCTTAAAGAGCATTTTGTTCTTTCAAAATTTAAAGCGAGCAGTAATCTGCAGCGAAGAAAATATCATTCGCAAGCTGACCAGTCAACTGGAAGCCAAAGAAAACCGACACCCGGCCTTATCGGATAGGCCGGTGTGCCCTTTCTGGGCAAGGAGAAAAAATGAGAGTTTTCCTAGTTTCCATTTTGATTTTGAAATGATAAGGAGTTAAAAATGAGAAAAATAATCGGTAGCTTATTAATAAGTTTTTTATTGGCAGCATTTACGGTTGTATCAGCAGCAGAAAGCGAGCCTGCAGGAACATTAACTTTATCTGGCGCCTGGGCGATTTATCCTACAGCTGTGGCCTGGGCGGAAGGTTTTCAGAAAAAATATCCCAAGGTGAAAATTGATGTATCAGCCGGAGGCGCCGGAAAGGGCGCTACTGATGCTATTGCCGGTTTAGTTGATATTGGCATGGTTTCACGCGAGCCGGATCCTACAGAGATTAAAAAAGGAATAACTCCGGTTTATGTTTTGCATGACGCGGTTTTTGCGGTAATTAATGAAAAAAATCCCGCGCTTGAGGATATTCTTAAAAACGGATTGATTAAACAAAAATTCATTGATTTTTGGGTTGATGGATTAATCAAAACTTGGGATGCAGTGGCGGGTAGCAAAGTAGATAAACCGATTCATCTTTTTACGCGTTCTGATTCCTGCGGAGCTGCCCAAAGTTGGGCGGGATATTTAGGTAAGAAGCAGGAGGATTTAAAGGGGATTGGAGTTTATGGTGATCCGGGACTTTTGGAAACGGTAAAAAAAGATATACTTGGCATAGGTTATAATAACTTTAGCTATGTATTTTTTCGCGATGGTTCATTAGCCAGTGGTATAAGGCTCGTTCCAATAGATTCAAATGAGAACGGCAAGGCTGATGCGGATGAAATATATACAAATCGTGATGAAGCGATAAAAGCGGTAAGGGCAGGCAGGTATCCGGCAACACGAAAAAATTATTTTTTTGTGAAAGACAAACCTGTCGGGTTAGTTAAAGAATTTATTCTATTTGCTCTTTCGCAAGAGGGGACTAAAATAGTAGATGCGGTTGGCGCAAGCCTCTCTATACCTGCGCAGGTGCGGGAAAAAGTTTTAAAAAACTTGGAATAAATTAATGCCGAGTAGGAGAACGGCAATACAAACTTGTTCGCGGGGCCTGTCTTGGGTATTTTCTAGCCGCTGAGGCACTTCGAAAATACCCAAGCCACCCGCGATAAGAGGTAAGAATGTATCAGAAAAGAACCATTAAAGATATAGCCGCTAAGCACATTATGCTCACCTTGACTCTTTTGGTAAGCTTGCTTATTGTAGTCATTGCTTGGGGGTTATTTATGAGATCCAGGCCGATTCTTAGTGAAAATAGCCTTAGGCAGCTTTTGTTTTCGGTTAAATGGCATCCTACTCAAGGCGAGTTTGGATTTGCGCCTTTTATTTTAGGGACAGTTTATGTGACGTTGGTGTCTATTATTTTAGCTGTTCCGTTAGCATTATTTAGCGCGATATTTCTGGCGGAGTATGCACCGAAAAGGCTAAGAAGCGGTTTTAAACCAATACTTGATTTATTAGCGGGGATCTCTCCGGTAATCTTTGGCGCCTTTGGCGTATTAGTGGTTGTTCCATTTGTAAAAGATTTCCTGTTGCCTATTGTAAATTACGCCTCAAGATTCATTCCGATCTTGGGTACTAGTAATTTTACCGGTTTTGGCATATTTTCGGCAGGGATAATTTTGGCGATGATGATCTTTCCTATTATGACTCAGGTTGCCGAAGAAGTAATTCACAGTATTCCTAAAGAAGCCAGGGATTCTTCGTTAGCTCTGGGGGCAACGCGCTGGGAAACAATTAAATATGTTGTTTTAAAAAAAGCCCGCCCGGGTATTATTGCCGCGGTTATTCTTGGTTTAGCCAGAGCATTTGGAGAGACAATTGCGGTACTAATGGTAGTGGGCAATGTTGTGCAGATTCCTAAATCTATATTTGACGCCGCCTATACGCTGCCGGCTTTGATTGCCAATAATTACGGGGAGATGATGTCTATTCCCAGGTATGATTCCGCGTTATTATTGGCTGCCTTGATTTTACTGATTGTTACGGTATTTTTTAATGTATTAGCTTGGTTAATTCTTTCGAAAGTAGAAAAAGCGTATGTCTAATGTAAAAAAAAGAATTTTAGAAGAAAAAGTTTTTAAAGCCCTAATGTTAGTTTCATTTATTCTTGTGGTATTTGCGTTTTTAGTTATGATGACGGTGATTATTCTTAAAGGTTTACCCGGGTTAAACTGGAAGATGCTGACTCAGGCTCCCAGAGGCGGATATTATGTAGGAGGCCAGGGTGGCATACTTAATGCGATTCTGGGATCAATATATCTTGCCTTCGGAGCGACATTAATCGCAGCGTTAATAAGTATTCCTGTAGTTCTTTTTATTAATGTTTATCTTAAAAAAGATTCCCGGTTTGCAATGTTGGTTAGATTTTCTTTTGATGTGTTATGGGGAATTCCTTCCATAGTCTACGGCGCATTTGGTTTTGCGGTAATGATATTTTTCCACGCGCGTGCTTCATTGTTGGGAGGGATCATAACTATTGCCTTATTAGAATTTCCTATAATATCACGCGTAGCTGACGGGATTTTAAAGTTGGTCCCTTCGGAATTAAAAGAAGTATCTTTGAGCCTGGGGGCAACTCGTTTTGAAACTGCTTTTAAAGTAATTTTAAAACAGGCCGCACCGGGCATTCTTACGGCCTTATTAATTGGTTTTGGCAGGGGTATCAGCGATGCCGCGGCTGTCTTATTTACCGCCGGCTATACTGATTCTCTTCCAACTTCATTATTAAGGCCGGTGGCCACGCTTCCATTGGCTATATTCTTTCAGCTGGGAACGCCTTTTCCCGAGGTACAGCAACGTGGATATACGGCGGCATTGATTCTTATTGTTATTGTTTTTACAATTAGCGGATTAAGCCGAATTTTAACCAAGCGGTTTCATCAACACCTATTGAGGTAGATATGAGCAAAGGAAGTATTCGTGCTGAAGCCTTAAATGTTTTTTACGGCAGCCATCAGGCGCTTAGAGATATCTCTGTTGATATTCCGACCCGGAAAATAACGGCAGTTATTGGGCCTTCCGGATGCGGAAAATCTACGCTATTAAAAAGTTTTAACCGCCTTATTGAGTTAAGCGATGAAGTCAGGATTTCAGGAAAAGTTTTTTTTGACGGTGAAAATATTTATGATAAGTCAGTAGATGTATATGCGTTACGTAAAAAAATGGGGCTATTAGCGCAACGGCCGTATCCTTTGCCGATGTCGATATATGATAACGTAGCTTACGGAGTTAGAATTCATAATTCTATAGATTCAAATAAATTGGGGCCGATAGTAGAGCATTATTTAAAAGTAGCTAATCTTTGGGATGAGGTCAAGGCGCGCCTGCATGTTTCGGCAACCAAGCTTTCCATCGGGCAGCAACAGCGTTTGTGCCTTGCTCGCGGGTTGGCGATCGAGCCGGAAATAATTCTTTGCGATGAACCTACTTCGGCGCTTGATCCGTTTTCCGCGGAGCGCATTGAAAGAAAACTTATTGAGCTTAAAGAAAAATACACAATTGTTATCGTAACGCACAATATTCAACAGGCGATGAAGCTTGCTGATTACGTTGTTTTTCTTTATAATGGCGTGGTTATTGAAGCAGATTCAGCCGATGAAATTTTTAAAAAACCCCGCCAGATGCTTACTCAGGCGTATCTCAAAGGAGAATTTTTAGATGAAATTTGGGTGCAGAAGGAAGCACGGTTAGGCAAAAAGATTGAAGAAGGAGAAGGGATTTGATTTATTATCCGATTGCTATCGATATTAATGGTAAATCTGCGTTGGTTATTGGAGGGGGAAAGGTCGCGCAGCGAAAGGCCGGAAGTTTATTAAAAGCCGGGGCAAAAGTAATTATAATATCTCCAAAAGCGACTACCGCTTTAACCCGTTTATCTAAAAGCGCTAAGTTAAAGTGGTTAAAACGCAGGGTTAGTAAAAGCGATATAGCTAAAGCCGGAATAGTTATTGCCGCTACTAACGATATTTTAGTAAATAAAAATGTCAGTTTATGGTCAAAGAAGCAAAAAAAATTAGTTAATGTTGTTGATAATCCAGGTTTGAGCACGTTTATTTCTCCGGCAGTTTTTAAAAAAGGCAAGGCGATTATTGCGGTAAACTCAAACGCTAGGGATCCGGAGTTTTCGCGTGATTTGAAAAACTTTCTTAAGGAGCACTGGGATGAATTTTTATCTTATCGGCGTAGATTACCAAAGCGCGCCTCCTGAAATACGGCAAAGGCTATATCGCGCTCGCAGACAGATAGAAAGTTTCTGGAGCGGGATTGCCGCGCTAGATACAGCGATACTGGTTACTTGCAACCGGTTTGACATTAGTATTGCCGCGCGGACGGATAAAGAATTTGCCGCAAGTTTAGAGTGGTTTAATAAAGAATTTCCTGAATTTTATGCGTATAGTTATGTCAAGGAATCTAGCCTCAAAGTTTTGCGCTATGGTTTACGCCTGGCTTGCGGGCTTGAATCTCAGCTAAAGGGAGAATTTCAGATTTTAGAGCAGCTGGGAGTTTGGTTAAAGCAGGGCAGATTTCCCCAGAATTTATTTGAATTCTGGAGCCGGATAATCAAAGCCGCTTCTGAAATTCGGTTTGAATCCGGGCTTTCTTCCCAGGAGATTAATATTGCTAAGTTATTATTTGAAGATTTAAAAAATCTATACGTTAGTCATGGGAAATTAGAAATGGCCATAGTGGGGACGGGTAAACTGGCCGCGCTTCTTGTAGAATATAGGCCTGAGAATGTCTGTCTTTCTTTTGTAGCGCGTAAGAACCGGTTTAAGGCAGAAGTTTTGGCTAACCGGGTGGATGGAAAAGTTTTATCTTTAAATCAACTTAAAGCGGCAGTTGCCAATATTGATGTTTTAGTGAGCGCTGCCGCTAGCCCGCATATTATCCTGAAATCAGGGGATATTCCGGATTCAGTTTCGTCAAGGGATAAGCCTTTGTATATTTATGACCTGGGTTTTCCAATGAATGTTGCCAAAGAACTGGGCTATAGAAAGAATATAATTTTAAAAAACCTTGATGACTTGGTGTTATCTGTAAAAAATACCAATAATTATCTTCAGGGGAATTTTAATTTGGCGGAGTACTTAATAGAGGAAAGGGTTAAACAGATTGATTATGCTCAGAGTTGGAATACGGCCCAGTCCGCTAGCTGTTAAGCAGGCGGAGGAATTAAAAAAAACATTTCCCCAGGTTAATTTTGAGGTTGTGCTTATCTCTACTCTCGGGGATAAAGATAAAATTACGCCGCTTTTAAGCGTCGAAGGAACTGATTTTTTTATTCGAGAGATTGATCAGGCGCTTTTAAGAGGAGAGATTGATTTGGCTTTGCATAGCAGTAAAGATCTGCCTGATAAATTGAAGGAAGGTTTAAAGGTTGTTTTAGAGACAGAGTCGATTAGCCCTTTTGATGCTTTAGTATCCAAGGGAAAGCTTAAGTTAAGCCAGTTGCCTTATGCCAACAGAATTGGCACAAACAGTCAGCGTAGAAAAGACCAGGTTCGCGCGTTAAGGCCGGATTTGGTGTTAGTCGATGTGCGGGGTAATATTGGGGAAAGATTGAGTTTAATAGATGCGGGTAAAATCGATGCTTTAGTTGTTGCCCATGCAGCAATAATCAGGTTGGGGCTTGAGCATATGATTGCAGAAGTTTTCAAAGAAGATGTTTTCACAGTCCATCCGAAACAGGGTAGTTTAGCTTTAGTAACCAGGGAGGATAAGTGGCTAGAGGTAAAGTCTATATTATCGGCGCCGGCCCCGGAGACTGGGAATTAATTACGGTTAAAGGCCTAAAAATGATTAAGAAGGCTGACGTGATTCTTTATGATTCTTTGGCTTCTCAAGATCTGCTGCGTTTTGTTAAAAAAGACGCGCAAGTTATTTGCTGCGGAAAGTCCGATGGTTTACATATTCTTAAACAGTCACAGATCAACAAGCTGCTTTTAAAGTTTGCTCAGCAGGGCAAAAGTGTTGCCCGGCTTAAAGGCGGGGACCCGCTGGTGTTTAGCCGGGGAATTGAAGAGGCGCTATATTTAAAAAGTAAAGGGATTGATTTTGAAATTATTCAAGGCGTTACTTCCGCTTTTGCCGCTGGCGAAAGTTTCGGCATACCTTTGACCCGTAAAGGAAAATATTCATCCGTTGCCGTGCTTACCGGGCGCAAGAGCAATCAAGATAAACTGGATGCCCCGGATTGCGATACATTAATTTATCTGATGGCAGTAGCCAGTATAAATGAAGTGGTTAAGGTATTGCTGGCCGCGGGTAGAAATAAAAATACACCGTGTGCTTTTATTGAGCGAGGCACGGCTAAAGAGGAAAGAATTATCAGTGGTACTCTTTTTAACATTGCAGAAAAGGCTAAAAAGCAGAGTGTTAAACCGCCGGCGGTTTTTATGGTTGGGGATGTGGTCAAGTATGGAAAGAGGATCTATGGCCATAAGTTTAGCTAAGCTAATTTATCCGTATTTTATAGTTTCCGGCAAGAATATAAAAGAAGAGATTGATTCCTTTAGCGGCTTTTACCGGTTTTCTATTGACCGGTTGATCCAAGACCTAAGGCAGATAAATGATTTGGGCCTGAATAAAGTTTTGCTATTTGGGATTCCCGAACATAAGGATAATTCCGGGAGCTGGGCTTATAGAGAAAATAATATTGTAGTTTTGGCGGTCAAGAAAATAAAAGCGGAGTTTCCGGAGTTAGTGGTCATGACAGATGTTTGTTTATGTGCTTATACAAAACATGGGCATTGCGGTATATTGCAGGCTGGAAAAAAAGAGCTAGATAACAAAGCAACCTTGGCGGTTCTTTCAAAAATTGCCCTAGCGCATGCTCAGGCTGGCGCTGATTGGGTGGCTCCTTCGGCAATGGCCAGGGGCCAGGTATTAGCGATTAGAAGGGTTTTAGATAAAGGGGGTTTTAAAAATACCAAGATTCTTAGTTATTCAGCTAAATTTAATTCTAATTTTTATGGCCCTTTCAGAAATGCCGCAAATTCTGTACCGGCATTCGGAGATCGAAGCGCTTATCAGCTGGATTATGGAAATACGCAAAAAGCCATTAAGAGGATCAAGGACGATATTAAGAGTGGAGCGGATATGGTGATGGTAAAGCCGGCTTTAAGTTATTTGGATATCATTAAACAGGTAAAGCAGAAATTTAAATTTCCGTTAGCTGCTTATAATGTGAGCGGAGAATATGCTTTAGTAAAATATGGGGCTAAGGTTAAAATTTTTGATGAAAGAAAGGCGGTTAATGAGATTATTACTTCCATAGCACGCGCAGGAGCAGATTATATTATTACTTATCATGCCAAGGATATCGCACAATGGATGAAGGCAGAAAATTATTAAATCTAGCTAACCGTTACCTGGTAGGCGGGGTGGATAGCCCGGTGCGCAGTTTTAAATACGCGGGGGTAAGGCCGGTATTAATTAAGTCCGGCCGTGGCGCGAAAGTATATGATTATAATCATAAAAAGTACATTGACTATCTGCTTTCCTGGGGGTCAGCTATTCTAGGGCACGCTCATCCGGAAGTAATGAAAGCTATCCAACAGAAAGTAAATTCAGGCTTAAGTTTTGGCACAACTAATCAAGTTGAAATTGAATTAGCGCGCCAGATTGTTCGCGCGATTCCTTTTATTAAAAAAATCCGCTTTGTCAATTCCGGAACTGAAGCGGTGATGGGAGCGGTAAGGTTGGCGCGGGCATATACGGGAAGGGATAAGATTATAAAATTTATAAATTCTTATCATGGCTGGGCGGATTATCTTCTGGTTAAGGCTGGTTCGGGATTAGCTACTTTAGGAATCCCCGCAAGCTCCGGTGTACCGAAAGATTTTATTAAACATACATTGGTAGTTAATTTTGGCAATAAAGAGGCGCTCAAAGCTGTGTTTAAAAAATATAAAAATGAAATTGCCGCTGTTTTAGTTGAGCCGGTTGGCGGAAATTATGGTGTTTTGCCGGCAAATATCGGATTTCTAAAAACAGCACGCAGTTTAACTAAAAAAAATAAATCTTTACTGATCTGTGATGAAGTAATTACCGGATTTCGTTTTCGATTCGGGTCAGCTTCCCAGGATTTTGGGATTGTTCCAGATTTAATCTGTTTGGGTAAAATTATCGGAGGCGGTTTGCCTATTGGGGCATACGCGGGAAACGCGAAGATCATGAATAATCTGGTTCCTTTGGGAAAAGTTTATCAAGCCTCTACTTTTTCCGGTAATCCGATTGTTATGCAATCAGGATTAGCTACGCTTAAAATACTCAAAGGGTTGAAAAATAACTACAAGCGCCTTAAGAATTTAAACGAATATTTATGCGTTAACCTAAAAAAAGAGGCGTTGGCCCATGGGATAAAATTAGAAATAAGTCATTATGAAAGTATGTTTAGTTTACGATTTAAATCTCAAAATGAGTTTGCCAGATTTTATAAATTAATGCTTAACCAAGGAATATTTTTGGCACCATCGGAATTTGAAGCAAACTTTTTATCCTTCGCCCATACGAAGAATGACGTGGATAAAACTTTACTGGCCGCGAAACGGGCTTTTAAGAGAATGGAGGATTGAAATGATACCGGAGAACATCGATTATGAAGATTTAAAAAAGCGCGGTTTTTTACGGCAGAAACAAGACGGGTTGTTTTTATTCAGGACAAGGATGTCTTCGGGTATCTACAGCAAAGCTCAACTGGATAAGCTAAGCCAGATCGCCCAAGAGTTTGGCCAGGGCTTCGCGCATCTGACCGTCCGCCAGGGCCTGGAGATTCCCTTTATTAAATTTGAGGATATCTCTAAAGTCGAAACGTCAGCCAAGAGCGCGGGAGTAGGTAATGGCGCCTCCGGAGCGCGCCTTAGGGCGACGACTGTTTGCCCTGGAAATAACTGGTGCAAGCAAGGCTTAATCAATACCTTTGCTCTGGCTGATCGGATTGAAAATGAGCTGGGTTTGAAATGCGGTTTAGACCTGCCGCATAAATTCAAGATTAATATTTCCGGCTGTCCGAATACTTGCACCCGGGCGCAGCAGTCAGAGATTGGGGTGCATGGGGAGCGCTGTGGTTACGCGGTTTACCTTGGAGGCTGCGGCGGGAAAACTCCCCGTACCGGTTTTAAATTAAGTAAGGTATTTAATGAAGAGGAGGCATTGTCCATTATCAAAAGAGTGGTAGATTTTTTTAAGGCCAACGCCAAGCCTAGGCAGAGGTTGGCTTTACTCATCGAAGAAATAGGCAGGGAGAAATTTTTAAAGGAGGTGGGGGCGGAAAATTCGTGATTATTCCGCGATTTAAGAGTATAATATTGAAAACAAGGGGATGGTTCTATGCCTTTTTGGGCAGGAAGGAATAAAATGAGCAAAATTGACGCGAAACTAAAAATTGAAACTTTGGCTTTACATGGAGGCCAGGAGGCGGATCCGGCAACCGGCTCGCGCGCTGTTCCCATTTATCAAACGACCTCGTATCAATTTAAGAATACCGAACACGCCGCGAACCTTTTTGGTTTAAAAGAGTTTGGCAATATCTATACCCGCCTGATGAATCCAACTACTGATGTGCTGGAGAAAAGGATGGCTTTATTAGACGGCGGCGTGGCTGCCCTGGCGGTTGCCAGCGGCCAGTCGGCAATTACGCTTGCTTTGCTTAATATTGCTCAGGCCGGCGATGAAATAGTATCCGCGGATAACCTTTACGGAGGAACGTATAATCTTTTTCATTATACTTTTCCACGTTTAGGGATTAAGGTCAAGTTTGTTAAATCCAATGATTTGGAGGGAATCCAGAAAGCCATTACCGCCAAAACCAAGGCCGTTTATGCCGAATCGATAGGAAATCCAAAACTGGATGTTGCGGATTTGGAAGGTATATCGAAACTAGCTCATAAAAACGGCATAGCTTTTATATTGGATAACACTGTATCTCCTTATTTACTGCGTCCGATTGATCACGGCGTAGATATTGTGGTTTATTCAGCAACTAAGTTTATCGGCGGCCATGGCACAAGCTTAGGCGGGATTATTGTGGATTCCGGGAAGTTTGATTGGACCAACGGTAAATTTCCATTAATTGCCGAGCCGGATCCAAGTTATCATGGAATCAATTTCGTCGAGGCGCTTAAACCAATGGGGAACATTGCTTATATTATTAAGGCGCGGGTTTGTTTATTGCGTGATTTAGGCCCGGCGCTATCGCCATTTAATTCATTCTTGTTTTTACAGGGATTGGAAACATTGGCTTTAAGGATGCCCAGGCATTCTGAAAATGCGTTGGCGGCGGCTAAATTTTTGAAAAAGCATCTTAAGGTAAACTGGGTAAATTATCCGGGTTTGGAGGATAGTCCGGAAAAGGAGAGGGTAAAGAAATACCTGTCTGGCGGCGCGGGGGCAATTCTGGGGTTTGGGATTAAAGGCGGACTGGAAGCAGGGAAAAAGTTTATTGATTCTCTGGAGCTGATTTCGCATCTGGCTAATGTTGGGGATGCCAAGAGTTTGGCGATTCATCCGGCGACAACTACGCATCAGCAGTTATCTGCCGAAGAACAGTTAGCAACCGGGGTAACTGCCGATTTTATTCGTTTATCAATCGGTATAGAGCATATTGATGATATTATTGCGGATATCGAGCAAGCTTTGAAGAAAGTTTGAGAAACAAGGGGACGGTTCTCTTAAGAGAACCGTCCCCGGGATTTTCACTATGAGGGGGAACTATGAGTAGAATATTTTCAGATATTACTAAAACTGTAGGCAATACGCCTTTGGTGAAGTTGAATCGGATTACCGAGGGCCTGGGGGCGATAGTATTAGCAAAACTAGAATCATTTAATCCGCTTTCCAGCGTTAAGGACCGCATCGGGGTGGCGATGATTGAAGACGCGGAAAAAAGAGGCGTGCTTAAAAAAGATACCACGATTATTGAACCGACCAGCGGCAATACTGGGGTGGCTTTGGCCTTTGTGGCAGCGGCCAAAGGTTACAAATTGATTCTGACAATGCCGGATACAATGAGCCTGGAAAGAAGGCAGCTCTTAGCTATTTTCGGCGCGCAGTTAGTGTTGACTCCGGGCGCGGAAGGGATGAAAGGGGCAGTTAAAAAAGCCGAGGAGTTAGCTAAAGAAACTCCGAATGCGGTTATTTTGCAGCAGTTTAACAATCCGGCTAACCCTGAAATTCACCGCAAGGCTACTGCCGAGGAGATTTGGAATGATACTGAGGGAAAAGTTGATATTTTAGTGGCGGGAGTGGGTACGGGCGGAACGATTACCGGTGTTGGTGAGGTAATCAAGAAGAAAAAACCAGGTTTTAAGGTGATTGCGGTTGAGCCGGATGCTTCCGCGGTTTTATCCGGAGGCGCGCCTGGGCCGCATAAGATTCAGGGTATAGGAGCAGGTTTCTTACCGGAAGTTCTCAATCGTGATATAATTGATGAAGTTATTCGGGTAACCAATGACAATTCCGGAGAGGCTGCCCGGCGTTTAGCAAAATCAGAAGGTATATTAGCCGGGATTTCAAGCGGCGCGGCATTATGGGCGGCTTTGGAAGTTGCCAAGCGCAAGGAAAATAAAGGAAAAACCATTGTGGTTATACTTCCTGATACCGGCGAAAGGTATTTGAGTACCTGGCTTTTTCAAGAGGTAAAGGCATGAACAAAGAAAAAAAGATAAATCAGAATACCAGCGTAGGAGTGGTTAGAACTCAAAGTTTCACTTTTGAATCATTGAAACTTCAGAGCGGGGAGAAGTTTGGCCCGGTTACCTTGGCTTATGAAACTTACGGCAGTTTAAATAAAGAAAAGTCTAACGCCATACTTATTGTTCACGCTCTTTCAGGTGACGCGCACGCCGCCGGAGCGCATGAAAACCAGGACAATCCCGGTTGGTGGGATGAATTTATCGGGCCGGGCAAGGCGATGGACACGGAAAAATATTTTATTATTTGTTCTAATGTCCTGGGCGGATGTAAGGGGTCAACCGGCCCGGCAAGCATTAATCTTAAAACCGGCGCGCCTTATGCTTTGGATTTTCCCCTGATTACTATTAACGATATAGTTAATGCTCAGAAGCGCTTGATTGATCATCTTGGTATAGAAAAATTACTCGCCGTAATTGGCGGGTCAATGGGCGGACAGCAGGTTTTATCCTGGTTAGTTAATTATCCGGATAATTTAGCCAGCGCGGTGCCGATTGCCACAACTATTAAACATTCTCCCCAGCAGATTGCTTTTAATGAAGTGGGCAGGCAGTCAATTATGGCTGATGAACATTGGAAATCCGGTAACTATTATGAGGGGGCGGCTCCGGTAAAAGGTTTAGCGGTAGCCAGGATGATCGGCCATATTACTTATATGAGCGATAAATCCATGGCCGAGAAATTCGGCCGGACGAAGAAAGAGGGCGCGGAGCCGTTTAAATTCACCGCTGACTTCCAAGTAGAGGGTTATTTGCGCTATCGCGGCGATAATTTCGTGAAACGCTTTGACGCAAACTCGTATCTTTACATTACTAAGGCGATGGATAATTTTGATGCCTCAAGGGGCCGGCGCTTTGAGGATGTTTTGCGGGGCATAAAGGCAAAGGTGCTGGTTATTTCTTTTAAGTCTGATTGGCTATATCCTGCTTATCAGTCCAAGGAGATCGTTAAAGCTTGCAAGCTGGCCGGAGTTGAGACGACTTATTGCGAGATCGATTCAACTTATGGGCATGATGCTTTTCTTCTGGAGGTTGAAGAAGAATCACATTTGATTAAACATTTTCTTAAAAAAGTATTTTATGCTTATGAGGTGACTGGTGAATATGGCGCGTAAGGATGTTCAGCTTGATCATAAAGTGATACTGGATTTAATCCAAGAACAAGCTACGGTCTTAGATTTAGGCTGCGGTACTGGTGATCTTTTGTATCTTTTGATTAAGCAGAAGAAGGCCCGGGCCCAAGGTATTGAAATCGATGAGCAGGCGATTTATAAGTGCGTGGCTAAAGGCCTAAATGTTTTTCACGGCGATGTGGATAGCGGCTTGGCGGAATTCAGCGACAAATCTTTTGATTATGTCGTGCTTAACCAAAGTATGCAGCAGATTCTGCATGTGGACAAGGTGCTTATGGATGCTCTGCGCGTGGGCAAAAAAGTAATTGTAGGTTTTCCTAATTTTGCGCATTATAAGTCCAGGTTACAGATGTTTTTTCAGGGCAAAGCTCCGGTTACTGAAGCGCTTCCTTACCAGTGGCATGAAACTCCGAACTTGCATTTTTTAAGTATTCTTGATTTTAAGAAGTATTGCCGAGCCAAAAAGATTAATATCCAGCGCCAAGTTTGTATCGGCCAGAACCATAAGGTTTTGTTTCTACGTAATTTATTCGCGCAGGTAGGAATATTTTTAATATCGAAGTAAGGAGGGAAGATGCCATATATTAACCTTAAATTGGTAGGGAAACTTAGTAAGGAGCAAAAAGAAAAGATCGCTAAGGAATTTTCGGATACCTTATTCAAGGTGGCAGGAAAGAATAAAGAGAGCCTTTATCTGGTTATTGATGAGGTGAGCGGAGAAAATTGGGCTAAAGGGGATAAGTTTTTTGGGTAATAAAACAAGGGGACGGTTCTATTTTTAGAGAAAGGTGACTGTCACGCTTTTTGTGACTGTCAGCTTTGCCAAAAAAATAGAACCGTCCCCGGGTTTCTAAGTTTATTATGTTTAGCTGATTAATTTGTCTGCTATGATTAATATGAAATCGAAAAAGTTATTTTTCAGTATTTTTATACTTTTGACGATCTTCATTAATCTCAAGTATGCATATCCCTCCGAATCTTTATTCTTAAATTCACTAGTTGATGAAGCTTTAAAGAATAACCCTCAAATTCAAGCGGCAAAACAGCGTTATCAGGCGGCTTTAGCCAGGGTTAGGCTCTTGCGCACCCTGGAGGACCCGAAATTTGAATATGAATATGACAACATAACCGCGAGTATGGATAATCTGATGAATAATAATACAAAAGCAATGCGTACCTTTGCTATCTCCCAGGAATTTCCTTTTCCTACTAAGCTTTTTTTACGCAAGCAAGCCGCGCAGAAAGAAGCCAATGCTTATGAGCAGGAATATAAAGAAACAGAACGAAAAGTCGTAAAGGACGTAAAAGAAGCATATTTTCAGTTATTTCTAAATGATAAAAAAATTAGGCTTACCCAGGAGAATTTAAATTTACTTTCCCAGTTTATTGAGATTGCGAATAAAAAATATTCAGTAAATAAAGCCAGCCAGCAAGATTCTTTAAAAGCTCAAGTTGAGCATTCAAAATTATCCAATCAACTTGTATTCCTAGAACAGGAAACCAAGATTACCCGGAGTATGTTGAATTCTCTGCTTAATCGTTCGCTAGATGAAGAGATTGATAGCGTTGAAGAGAGCAGCAATAAGGCCCTAGAATTAGATGAGCAAGCGATATTAAAGTCGGCTAAAGGGAGCCGGCCGGAATTAAAGTCGTTTCAGGAGATGGTCAGAAAAACTGAAATAGACTATTCTCTTGCCAAACAGGAATATTTACCCGATTTTATGATTAAATACAAAAGGGAAGCAAGTAGCAGTAGGCCTGATGCTTGGGCAGGGATGGTTGGAGTTACTTTCCCGTTATGGTTTTGGGAAAAACAAAATTCTTTTGTTAAAGAAGCTAAGGCCAACATGGGGGTAGTCAAGGCAGAGTATCAAGCGCAGGAAAATATGGTTTTATTTGAAGTCCGTAGCTCTTTTGCCAGGTTTGATGCTGCTAAAAAATTAGTCAAAATTTATGAAACAGGTGTTTTGCCTCAAGCCCAGTCGGCATTAGAAACCGCGCGGCGCGGTTATGAAACAGATACTTTGAGTTTTTTGGACTTATTGGATTCTGAACGCAGTTTACGGGAATTCCAGATGGAATATTTTGAATCGCTGGCTAACTTAGAGATTGTTTTAGCGGATCTAGAGCGGGCTGTTGGCATTGATTTAAGTGAGGTGAAAAAATGAAAAACACGTTAAAAGGTCTCATGTTGGTAAGTATAATTTATTTTTTGGTGCAAGGCAGTTTTTTGCTATTCCTGCCTTCTGCTTATGCTGCGGAGAAAAAGATTCAATATTATCGCAACCCCATGAATCCATCGATTACCTCGCCTACTTTTATGAAGGACTCCATGGGTATGGATTACATTCCCGTGTATGAAGAAGAGACTGTGTCCTCTGCACCAACTGTTAAAATATCCAAAGATAAGCAGGAACTTATTGGGGTAAAGACCGAAGCGGTAATAAAAAGGCTATTAATGCGCACGATCCGTACGGTAGCTAAAATTGCTTATGACCCGGATTTATATGTGGCTCAGGAAGAATATATCCAATCTTTAAAAACCGCGGAGGCCACCAAAAACAGCGCACTTGTCTCTGTTTCGGCGTAATCAAATTCACTGGTTGAGGCGACTAAACTTAAATTAAAACTACTAGGTTTGAGTGATAAGCAGATAGAAGAATTAAAGACTAAAGCAGAATCTGACCGCGGGCTGATCATTTCCGATTCGCTTACCCCTTATGTGTGGGCTTATTTGACCATCTACGAATATGACCTTGATACTGTGAAAGTTGGCGGCCAGGTTACTTTAAAGGTAATCGCCTACCCACAGGATGAATTCCAGGGAGAAATAGTCTCGATTGATCCGATCTTGGATATGAATACGCGCAGCGTCCGCGGCCGCGTAAGGATAGATAACCCGCAAGATAAACTTAAACCTAATATGTATGCAGATGCTTTTTTGCATATTGATTTAGGAGAGAACCTGGCTTTGCCTATAGAAGCAGTTTTGGATACCGGGATAAAAAAGCTTGTCTATGTAGATTTGGGTAAGAATGAATTTGCGGCACGCCAGGTAGAAGTTGCTCATGAGGCAATAACGGTGATTGATGGCCAGGATCGTAAATTTTTCCCGGTAATTAGAGGCCTTAATGAAAATGAGATTGTAGTTACCAATGGTAACTTTCTGATAGATTCGCAAAGCCAGCTTACCGGAGGCATGTCTGCATTGTGGAGTAGTGCTAGTGAAATAAAACAGGAATCAACTCAAGGAACAGTGGAAGTTAAGACGCAGCATAAGCATTAAAATATAGAAGGAATAACGCATGATAAATAAATTAATAAATTATTGTTTGAAGACCCCGCTTGTAGTGGTTGTCGTTTACATCTCTTTGTTTTTCTGGGGGCTCTGGGCAATGACCAATATTCCGGTTGACGCCTTGCCGGATATCGGCGAAAAGCAGGTAATTGTTTATACGGAGTGGCCGGGCCGTTCCGCTAAAGATGTGGAAGACCAGATTACTTATCCACTTTCAGTATCTTTGCGCGGGGTTCCGGGGGTAAAAACTATCCGCGCTTCCTCGGCCTTTGGTTTCTCCGAAGTATACCTTATTTTTAAAGACAATGTGGATTATTATTGGGCGCGTTCGCGGGTATTGGAAAAGTTAAACCTTTCTGCGGGGCGTTTGCCTTTGGGGGTGGTCCCGGTTTTAGGCCCGGATGCGACTGGTTTAGGGCAGATTTTCTGGTATACAGTTGAAGGCAAGGGTTATAGTATTGATAAATTAAGAAGCCTGCAGGATTGGTCTATTCGTTATCAACTTAATGCAGTGGAAGGGGTCTCTGAAGTTGCTTCTGTCGGAGGTTTTGTCAAGCAATACCAGATTGATATTGATCCGAATAAAATGCTTGCTTATAACATTCATTTAGGCGAGGTGATGGAAGCAGTTAAGAGATCCAATGTTGATGTGGGAGCTAAAGTCATCGAGAATAATGCCATGGAATATATTATTCGCGGCTTAGGGTTTATTAAATCTTTGGATGATATCGAAAATATAGTGGTAGGCCAGAGTAATGGAACGCCGATTTATCTAAGAAATATTGCCACAGTGCAGCTTGGGTCAGAATTTAGGCGCGGCGCCTTGGATAAGAATGGACAGGAGGTAGTGGGCGGTGTGGTGGTTATGCGTTACGGCGAGAACGCGATGCAAGTTATTCACCGCGTAAAAAAGGCGATAAAAGAGTTAGAAAAAGGTCTGCCAACCGGAGTGAAAATTGTACCTTTTTACGACCGTACTGAGCTTATTCATCGTACGATTGGTACGTTGGAGGAGGCATTAATTCTTGAAATAATAATTACTATGGCAGTGGTGGTTCCGTTTTTGGCGCATTTTTGGGCGGGAATGATGATCTGTCTAACTTTGCCATTTTCCGTGTTAATGGCTTTTATTGCCATGTATTACCTTAAAATAGACTCTAATATTATGTCCTTGTCTGGTATTGCTATTGCTATCGGAACACTAGTGGATATGGGCATTATTATGACTGAGAATGCTTATCGTAATTTGCTTATTCATGCCGATGAAATTAAAAAAGGTGTAAAAACGCGGCTGGAGGTTATTTTTAATGCTGCCAGCGAAGTAGGCTCGGCGGTAATGACCGCGGTTTTAACTACAGTAGTATCTTTCTTAGCGGTATTTGCCTTAGAGGCGCAGGAAGGAAAACTTTTTAAACCATTAGCTTATACTAAGACCTTTGCTTTGCTTGCTTCAGTAGTAGTGGCCCTGACTTTGGTTCCGGTTCTTAGTATGTTTTTTCTGAAAGGTAAATTGCGCTCACCCGAGGAAAACCCTTTAGTAAGGATACTACAGCGCAATTATGAAAAAGTTTTACGCTGGTGTTTAAATCACCGGATTACTTTTCTGTTTATTCCGGCAGTCATTTTGATTACTAGTCTTAGCTTTATTCTGCCTAAAGATATTATTGCTTTAATTGTTTTTGCCGGGATCGTCTTGACAGTGCTTATCTTCATTCTGCCTAAGAAATTAAAATCAGTTTTGCCGGTAGTATTAATTGCAGTTTTAAGTTTAACCTGGTTTTGGTTTAGCCCGCGAATCGGCCGAGAATTTATGCCTACATTTGATGAGGGGTCGATTCTTTTTATGCCGGTGATGCGGCCGTCGGTGTCTTTAACTGAGGCAGTAAGGGTGATCCAGATTCAGGATAAGATTATTGATACTTTTCCGGAAGTAGAAATGGTAGTGGGTAAAGTTGGCCGGGCAGAATCAGCTACGGATCCTGCGCCGGTAGAGATGTTTGAGACCATTGTTACCTTAAAACCCAAAAACCAATGGCGAAAGGGTATGACTAAAGATAAGCTTATTAGAGAAATGGATGCGGCTTTGCAAATACCCGGCGTTTCCAATATTTGGACTCAACCTATCATAAATCGTATTGATATGCTGGCTACCGGGATTAGGACTTCAGTGGGGGTTAAGGTGTTTGGCCCGGATTTAAATAAAATTGAAGAAATTGCGACAGAAGTAGAAAAGATAATTAAGGCTATTCCCGGAGCAGTGGATTTATATTCGGAAAAAATTGTAGGTAAACCGTATATTGAATTTAAGATCAAAAGAGAAGAGTTGGCGCGCTACGGAATTTCTGTCCGTGATGTTCAGGATGTGATCGAGATGGCTATCGGAGGAGAAAATCTGACGACTACGGTAGAGGGTAGGGAGCGTTATTCGGTGCGCGTGCGCTATGCCCGGGAATTGCGCGACAATATTGATGCGCTCAGGCGCGTGCTTGTCTCGACAAATGATGGAGCGCAGATTCCAATTGCTCAATTGGCGGATATATATTTTGTCACTGGCCCAGCAATGGTAAACTCGGAGAACGGGCTCCTGCGCGCTTATGTGTTAATGAATGTGCGCGGCCGCGATATGGTGGGTTTTGTGGAAGAGGCTTCTAAAATAGTTGCCAAAGAGATAAAGTTACCTGCGGGTTACTTTCTGCAATGGTCAGGCCAGTTTGAGAATCAGGTGCGCGCTAAGAATAAGATAGCGATACTTTTACCCATAAGCCTTTTGATTAATTTTATGCTTATTTATATGAATTTCCGCTCCATTATAAAATCGGCGTTTATTTTTACCGCTGTTCCGGTGACGCTGGCAGGAGGAGTTTGGTTATTAGCTTTTTCCGGTTTTAATTTTTCTGTGGCAGTTTGGGTGGGTTTTATCGCGCTCTTCGGAGTCGCGGTTGATGATGGTGTATTAATTACTACTTATCTTGATGATGTATTTAGAGAACGCAAGGATAAAATAAAGACGCGGCAGGATGTAATTGAGGCTACAGTGTACGCCGGATTAGGTAGGATCCGGCCGGCATTCTTGACTACAATTACTACTATCGCGGCATTATTACCGATTATGTTTTTAAAAGGTACAGGTGCTGAGATAATGCAGCCGATGGCTATACCTTCTATAGGCGGGATGACCATTGAAATGATTACCTGGTTTATTGTGCCAACACTTTATTCGTGGCGCGAAGAGAGGTTATTAAAAAGGAGAGAAAATGTTTAAGAGAATTGTGTTTATTATGTGCGTAGGGATGTTTATTTTTGGTATAAGTAAAATATTGTATGCTATGTCGTGCCATGAAGATGCCGGTGGCGATGCGCATTCGCAGGCTGCGCAGATGGATAGTTCTGAGCATGGTTCAATGGCTCAGGCGATACTTGCTTCGCCAGAAGTTGTAAATGTAGAAAATAAGATTTGCCCGGTTACAGGAGAAAAGATTGAAGAAAAGGCCAAAGCAGCCTATGAATATAAAGGGAAAATTTATAATTTATGCTGTCTGGCTTGTATTGAAGAATTCAGAAATAATCCAGAGAAATATATTCAAATAGTAGAAGCAGAGAAGAAAAAGAATGAATCTCAAGGCGAGAAAAAATAATTAATGAAAAAAATATCTTTAGCCCAAATTAAGGCGAATGAATTGGTCAAGATTCTGGAGATTTTGGGAGGGTCTAATTTAGAAAGTAAGCTTTTAAGTATGGGTGTATATAAAGGTAAGCCGGTTACTAAGCTTAGCCATATTGGGCTAAGGGGGCCGGTGGTGATTAAAGCCGGCAGAAGTATCCTGGCTTTAGGCCATAGCGTAGCAAAAAAAATAATTGTAGAAAAAGAATGATAAAAAAGATCTATTTAATCGGTAACCCCAATGTCGGAAAGAGCGTTGTATTTTCGCGTTTGACCGGTGTTCAGGTAATTTCTTCAAATTATCCGGGGACGACGGTTGAGATTGCTAAGGGTTATTTACGCCTGCAAGATAAAAAGATTGAAGTCGTGGATTTGCCGGGCACCTATTCTTTAGATCCTACTTCTAGGGCTGAAGAGGTGGCGGTTTCTTTATTGAAAGAATATCCCAGGGAAGAGATTGCGGTAATTAATATTATTGATTCAACTAACCTTGAAAGAAACCTGCTTTTGACTTTACAGTTAATTGAAGAAGGCTTTCCGGTGATTATTTGCATGAATATGTGCGATGACGCCGGCCATCGGGGTGTGCATATAAATATTACTCAGCTAGAGGAGCTGCTGAAGGCGCCGGTGATCTCAACCTGCGCTTTAACCGGAAAGGGGATTAAATTATTAACCGAGAGAATAAAAGAGGCAGCGTCTTCACCAAGAGGAAAATTTACGCACCAGGAGCGTTGGTTGGAGATTGGTAAGATTATTGAACAAGTGCAGCGCCTGGAGCATCGGCATCATACTTTTAGGGAAATAATGGAAGACGCGTCCGTGCGTCCGGTAACCGGATTGCTGATGGCTAGCGGGATTATTTATGCTGCATTTAAATTTGTGCGTTTTATTGGTGAGGGGATAATTAATCAGATTACTGATCCGGTTTTTATTAATATTTATCAGCCGCTGCTTGAGAAGCTTTCTTTACATTGGCAGGAAAAAGGTTTCTGGTTCCATCTATTAATCGGCGATTTAATTAATGGTAAGATAGATTTTAAACAATCTTTAGGAGTCCTAACTACTGCTCCTTACATTGAACTTGGAATGGTTCTGCCTTATGTTGTGTCTTTTTATTTTATTTTGAGTCTGTTGGAGGATGTTGGGTATCTGCCGCGGCTGGCCGTATTGCTGGATAATCTTTTGCATCGTTTAGGTTTGCACGGTTACGCGGTAATTCCCGTGCTGTTGGGATTTGGCTGCAATGTTCCCGGGATTTTGTCTACTCGCGTGTTAGAATCCAAGCGAGAGAGATTTATTGCCTCCACAATTATCTCCATTGGCGTGCCTTGCATTCCTTTGCAGGCGATGATTTTTGGTTTATTAGGTAAATTTGGCGGATTTTACGTGGCAGGAGTATATCTAGTCTTATTTTCTTTAGTGATTATATTAGGAATAATTTTAAATCGCACATTGACTGGTTATAGCCCGGAATTCCTTTTAGAGATTCCTCCTTACCGGTTCCCGCCGCTGTTGATGCTTTGGAAAAAGCTTTATTTTCGGATAAAAGGGTTTTTGCTGGAAGCAATGCCGGTAGTGTTGCTGGGAGTTTGTTTTATTAATATCCTGCTTTATTTTAAATTATTTGATTTTGTAACGGCTATTTTCGCGCCGGTTGTTCAGGGTTTATTCGGGCTTCCCAAAGAAGCGGTAGTGGCTTTAGCTATTGGTTTCTTAAGAAAAGATGTGGCCGTGGGGATGCTGATGCCTTTGGGCCTGACGGCGAATCAGTTATTTATCGGCGCCACATTGCTGGCGATATCTTTTCCTTGCGCAGCCAGCTTCGTGGTTTTGGCTAAAGAATTGGGCCTAAAAGGCGTGATTAAATCCACTCTGATTATGATTGGGATTAGTATTATTGCCGGCTCAACACTGCATTTTTTGATATTGCGTTAAACCTCTGGGCATAAACTCTTCGTAAATTCATCGCGGAACCTTGAAATTTGGTAAATTATATGCCATACTCTAAGTAGAAAATATAATCTGGAAACAGATTGATAAGAGCAAACCATTTGAAAGAATGGGACGCAAAGCCTACAGCCCCGCAACATCTACCTGAACAGGTAATTCGATAGGTAAATGCCGCGGGGGGCTGGGTTGCCGAACATCTGAGAAATTGTTAATTATAGGCCTATTCTTTCAAGTGGATAGGTTTTTTTAGTTTATAGGAGCTTAAACATTCTTAATCATGAAAAAGTTTATAATCGGGTTATTATTTATCTTGATATTTTTTACTATGTTAACTTGCTATCGTCAGAAGTTAAACGCCGAAAATTATGCCCAGCAGATTTCCACGGTTTCGCTGACTATCTTGCCGGTTACTAATTTAATAATTATTAATCCCAATGTTTCTGAGACAATCACCGAAGGAGCGGCTGCCGCTGAAAAATTTACCTCAGGCGGAGTGGAGATGGCTTCTAATTCGCCTACCTTAATTGTTAACGCGAATCAGAAATGGAAATTAACGGTAAAAACCGGCGGTTTTAGCGGCCCTTACCAAAAAAGCGCTAATGATCTTTTACTGCGCGATAATGCCTCTGAACACGCGGGAAAAGAATTTAAAAAATATACCGAGCTTACCCTGCAGGACCAGGAAATCGCCTCCTATGAAGCGGGAGTAAAGGACGAAAGCCATCCTCTGCAGTATAAGGTTTTACTTGACTGGGAAAAAGATCTTCCCGGCACTTACATTGCTACGGTTACCTATACTCTTGCCACCAGCGCTTCCTAGGAAAGATTCGCAATATTTGTAGAATTTGGGGACGGTTCTCTTTTTTAAGAGAACCGTCCCCTTGATTTTAACCCCGTGTCTTCTATTAAGCAACTAAACTATTTATAAATTCATTTATTATGGTATAATTAATTTTCGAAAGAGGTTATTAAAATGAAGCAAAATTACATAGAACCGGTTTATACAATTAGTATTGCTGCTAAATTTTTAAAAGTTTGCTCAGATACTTTACGTATTTGGGAAAGAAAAGGATTAATTAAGCCCGCTCGCTTAGGGAAAAATAGATTTTATTCCCAGTGCGATATAGAGCGCTTAGAATACATTAAAGATCTTATACGGAGAAAGAGAATAAATATACAAGGGGTTGTAAATATATTGAAAATTACTCATTGTTGGGAAATAAAAAAATGTAAACCCAGTGTAAGGAACAACTGTTTGGTTTACAAGAAGCAATCGCGGGAATAATTTTTTTTCTCTAGTATATATGAATACTACTCATATTATATATATGAAAACTATTCATAATAATTCTCTTGACAAAATATTTTAGCGTAATAAACTAATTAAAGTTTGTTTATATCGCAATGCATAGAGGAAATTTTAATGAATGAATGCGTTAACAAAGAAAAGAAATTTTCAGATGTGGTTATTCCCCGGATTCTTAATTATTTAAAAGTCGTCCAGCAGCTTGAAAAAGAGAATAAAACAACTATTCTTTCTGAAGAACTTTCAAAAATAACAAATATCAGCGCCGTTTCGATTAGAAAAGATTTAGCGAATTTCGGCAAGTTTGGCCAACCGGGTACGGGGTACGATGTATCTCGGTTAAAAAGCTATCTTTTGGATATTATCGGCGGCAAAGAGATGTGTAACCTTGCTGTTGTAGGAGTAGGGAATTTAGGATCGGCCTTGCTTAATTATAAGGGGTTTGAAGAAGAAGGTTTAAAATTTGTAGCTGCTTTTGATAAACAAGAGGGTAAAATTGATAAAGTCTGCGGAAATATAGTCGTAGAGCATATCGATAATATGGGGGAGAGTATAAAAAGGAATAATGTTCATATCGGTATAATCGCCGTGCCATCTGATGTTGCGCAGGAGGCCGCGGAAGAATTGATTAACTCAGGAGTGTATTCTATTCTTAATTTTTCGCACGTAGCATTATTAATGCCCCCGGAAGTTACCGTGCGCAATGTAGATTTGGCCATCGAATTAAAAGCGCTGCGGTATTTTTCGGTTAATAGATAAGATATTTTTTTGAACTGATTAGTGATAAAAATCACTAATAGCTGACAGAAAGGAAAGGGTGATGGAGAAAATAAGAAACAGGTGGATGGTAGCTTTCAGTGGAATTGTTATGCAGTTATTGCTGGGGACAGTATATGGCTGGAGTGTATTTAAAAAACCGCTTATGGATGCTCATGGCTGGAGCGGGCCGCATGTCGGGCTGGCTTTTACCTTTGTGATTTTCTTCCTTGGCTGCGCCGCGGCATTAGGCGGTAAGTTTGTGGATAAGGCAGGCGCGCGCAAAGTCGCCACCTGCGCCGCTATCCTTTTCGGATTAGGGACTTTAATTGCCGGATATGCCAACAGTATTAATAATTTATTTTTATTATGGATTGGATATGGCGTTATCGGCGGTATCGGCAATGGTTTAGGGTATATTACGCCTATCGCGGTTTTAGTCAGGTGGTTCCCTGATAAAAAAGGGGTGATTACGGGGTTGGCGGTTATGGGGTTTGGTTTTGGTTCCGCGTTAATCGGCTTAACCGTTCCATCCCTATTAACGAGCATAGGCATAACCAATACATTCTATATGTTGGGCGTTGTTTACCTTCTCATATTATTAATAGCGGCTCAGAATCTTAGCAATCCTCCAGAGGGCTGGGTTCCGCCGGTTTGCGCGAATGTGAAAGCGAAAGCTGCTTGCGCGGTGGTTAATTCCGTGAATTTAAAGCAAGCTTTAGGCACGAATCAGTTTTACCTTCTTTGGGCTGTTTTATTTATTAATGTGACCGCGGGGTTGGCATTGATTAGTAATATTTCTCCTATGGCGCAGGCCCAGCTTGGAGTAACTGCTGTTGCAGCGGGGAGTATTGTGTTCGTTTCTTCGCTTTTTAATGGAGCGGGAAGAATATTTTGGGCGGCATTATCTGACAAAATAGGCAGAAAGAATGTGTTTTTAATAATGCTTATTTCTCAGATTCCTGTATTCTTATTATTGCCGAAAGCCGGTAATATTATTATTTTTGGCGCGATGAGCTGCTATATTCTTTCCTGTTTGGGGGGAGGGTTCGCGACAATGCCAGCTTTTGCCGTGGATACCTTTGGCCCTAAGAATATCGGCGGTATTTACGGTAAGATACTGCTTGCTTGGAGCACCGCGGGCGTAGCAGGCCCTATGTTAATGGAATATTTCAAGAAAGTTTCCAATAGTTTTACTTTGGCGCTATCAGTTGCCGCGGGAATGCTTTGTATCGGGATTGTGCTTGTTTCTTTATATAAAAAACCAGAGAGTGAAGTTACAGTTTAATCTTTTAAATTTAGAAAGGAGTAAACAAGTGAAATTCGCAAAGTTAATTTTAATGGTTAGTTTCATAGTATCTCTTTTGGCGATAAACGCATTGGCCCAGACAGATAATAAATATTATAGTGAGTTTGCTTTTAAACACAAATTAAATGATAAGTTTGATCTGTTTTTTAATCCGGAAGTCCGCTTTAGAAATGATATGGGCAATGCTTACTATCAACAGTATAGGATCGGGACAATTTTTCATGCCCATAAATACCTGGATTTGACAGGCGCGTATAGGTATGTAGAACAAAAAGATACCAAGAGCGATTGGAGCAACAGCGATATGCAGTATATTGAGTTTATTGCGGCACCCAAAATAAAATTATCGGGTTTTAATTTATCTGATGCTAATAAAATTGAGTATCGATTTCTTGAAAATGCGCGAGATAGATGGGTGTATAGGAACTTGGTAACTATTGCTTATCCGGCGAAGATATTCGGTTTCGAATTTACGCCTTATGTTTCTAACGAAATTTATTATGATTTTGAAATAGATAAAATGAACCTTAATTGGGCCACTGTCGGCGCCAGTAAAAAGATAAATAAATACCTTACGCTTGGCCTTTATTTTCGCAATGAAGCCAGCCGCGTGGGGTCAACTTCAAAATGGATTACTAATTATATTTTAGGATCAAACGTAACGGTAGATTTTTAAGAAGAGGAATTAAATGTCTAAGGTTTTAACAACTTGTATATATTGCGGCTGTGGCTGCGGCCTATATCTTGTTTCTGATGGCACGAAATTGACAGGGGCGTATCCATCGAGGAACCATCCTGTTTCAAGAGGCTCACTTTGTGTTAAAGGCTGGAATGCTTATGAATTTTCAAATAGCGCACAAAGGCTTACGCATCCTTTGATTAAGAAAGATGGTAAATTCGTAAAGGCTTCTTGGAATGAAGCGCTTTCGCTTGTCGCGGGAAAATTTAAAAATTATAAGGATAAATATGGCCCTGACAGCCTGGCTTTTTTAAGTTCGGCAAAAACGACAAACGAAGAAAATTATTTAATGATGAAGCTTAGCCGTGCTGTATTTAAAACCAATAATGTTGATCATTGCGCCCGTCTATGCCATGCTTCTACTGTAGTGGGTTTAGCCGCTACTTTTGGTTCCGGAGCGATGACCAATTCTATAAATGAATTTGATGATGCCGAGCTTATATTGATTACCGGTTCTGATACCACCGCGCAACATCCCTTGATAGGCTCGCGTATAGTTAAAGCGGTAAGAGATAAAGGGGCTAAACTTATTGTCATAGACCCCCGGGAAATCGAGTTAGCTAAATACGCGGTTATCTACGCGCGGCAGAAAAATGGATCTGATGTAGCTTGGATTAACGGCCTTATTCGGGTGATTATCGTTGAGGATTTATGTGATAAGAAGTTTATTGAGGAACGGACCGAAGGTTTTGAAGAGTTAAAAAATCTTGTCCAGGATTATACTCCAGAGTATGTTGAAGGAATAACTTCTATCCCCAAAGATAAGCTTGTAGAAATAGCGCGCCTTTACGCTAAGACGCCTAAAGCCATGATTGTCTATTCCATGGGGATTACTCAACACACAACCGGAGTGGATAATGTTAAATCTCTGGCAAATTTAGCCATGGTTACCGGGCATTTAGGATATTCTTCTTGTGGAGTAAATCCTTTGCGTGGGCAGAATAATGTTCAGGGGTCATGCGATACCGGGGCGTTGCCGAATTTATTCTCCGGATACCAGGCAGTGGCGGATGAAACAATAAGAAAAAAGTTTGAGGCAGCATGGAACATTGAAGGGTTGCCGGTAAAGCCCGGGCTTACGGTTACGGAGATTGTTAGTGCCGCAGGCAAGGGGGTTATTAAGGGCCTTTATATAATGGGAGAAAATCCGATTATCAGCGATCCGGATTCAAACCATGTAAAGGAATGCCTTGATAAATGCAAGTTTTTGGTTGTTCAGGACATATTCTTGACGGATACCGCGCAGTATGCTGATGTTATTCTGCCGAGCGCCAGCTTTGCCGAGAAAGACGGCACTTTTACAAGCACTGAAAGAAGGGTTGGTCGGATAAGAAAGGCTATTTCGCCTCCGGGTGAAGCGAAAGCAGACTGGCAGATACTCTGTGAAGTGGCAAAAATGATGGGATATAATGGCATGAATTACGCGCATCCTTCTGAAATAATGTCGGAAATCGCCAAAGTTACTCCTATATATGGCGGCATAACTTATGAAAGGCTTGATCCGTATGGTTTACAGTGGCCGTGTCCTACAGTAGGGCATCCGGGGACATCAATATTGCATAAAGAGAAATTTACCAAAGGCAAAGGCACATTCGCTCCCCGGCCATATATACCTCCGGCAGAGCCTGTGGATGAGGAATATAATTTCGTTCTTTCTACGGGAAGGGTTTATTGGCATTGGCATACGCGAACTATGACTAATAGGACATCTACGCTTGAGAGAGAGTCGCCGGAGCCTTATGTGGAAATGCATGCTGAAGATGCCAAGGAATTGGGTGTCCGGGATAATCAATTAGTAAAAGTGACTTCACGTAGAGGAACAATTACGCTTAAAACACGCCTTGAGCATAAAGTAGCGAAAGGCTCTCTTTTTATGCCATTTCATTTCAGAGAGGCAGCGGCGAATATTCTGACTATTAACGCGGTTGATCCCATAGCGAAGATCCCTGAATATAAAGTATGCGCGGTAAAGGTAGAAAAAATATGAAAACTAAAATACTTAAAAAGGAAGATTTAAAGAGTTTACTGAAAGAGGCAGTTAAAGAATGGGATGTTTATGTACCTCAAAAGAATATGAATAACGATCTCTGGTTTGAAGCACTGCCTAAAGAAGGTTTAGGATTGGATCAGGCGGTAGGGAATATCGTTTTAGATGATGCTGATACCGTTATTTCTCCAAAAGATATATTTTTCCCGCAATTAGAATCATGTTTTGAATTTAGCGCCGGTTCAATCAGGGAAACAGTTGAATCTTCCCCAAAATTGTTATTCGGGGTCAGGGCCTGTGATTTGAAAGGGATCCTTTTTGCTGATGATTTTTATAAACGCAATTTCCAGGATAAATATTATTTAAGCCGTATCAAGAACAGGTTTATTGTTGTCAAGGGCTGTATTAAGCCTCCACGGGTTACTTGTTTTTGCGTATCGGCAAAGACAGGCCCTTTTGCTGATGCCGGATACGATTTGCAGTTGGTGGAGTCCCTGGATGCTTATTTTGTAGAAGTAGGTTCAAGGAAAGGCGAAGAGTTTATTAAGAAACATGAAAGATTCTTTAAAGATCCTTCGAATGATGTAAATGAAATTATCCCTCAAATAAAGTTAAAGGCATCGGAATCTGTCGAGCTAAAGGTAGATTTTCAAAAGGCTTTAGAACTGATGGCTCAGGATAATTTTATTCCGGAAGAAAATTATAAACGTATAGGGGAAAGATGTATTTACTGCGGCGGCTGTCTTTATGTGTGCCCGACTTGCACTTGTTTTAATGTATTTGATAATGTTAAGGATAAAGAAGGCCTTCGTATGAGAAATTGGGATGCTTGTGTTTTTGAAGGTTATACGCGTGAAACAAGCGGCCATAATCCCAGGAAAGAAAAGTGGCTTAGGGCCTCTAGAAGGTATGAACACAAGCTTAAATATGACTATATGGTAACCGGCGTCAGCGGCTGCGTCGGATGCGGCCGTTGCCTTGCCAGCTGTCCTGTCGATATAGGTATCTCTAAATTTATCCAGGAAATCACTGAAAAAAGGAAGATAATCTAACCATGAAAAATGAATATATTCCCTATCCGGCTATAATTGAAGAAATCCGCGGGGAAGCCCTGGATACTAAAACATTTCGCCTGCGTTTTAAGGATAAAAAGATCGCCGAGGCTTTTACTTATCAACAGGGGCAGTTTATGGAAGTATCCGTGTTGGGTTTTGGCGAGGCGCCTATCTCGATTACCTCTTCGCCGTCAAGGCCGGGTTTCTTGGAGCTTACGATTCGCGCGGCAGGAATGGTTACTAAAGCTATCCATAGCTTAAACACAGGCGGCTGTGTTTATCTAAGGGGGCCTTATGGGAACGCGTTTCCTTTTGAGGAAATAAAAGGAAAGAACATTTATTTTATTGCCGGAGGCATTGGCTTGGCGCCTTTACGCAGCCTGATTAACCTGGTATTTGATCACCGGAAAGATTTTAAACACATAAAAATTCTTTATGGTTCTAAAAGCGCTGATGAGCTCTGTTTTAAAAATGAACTCGAATTATGGAAGAAAATTCCGGATACCGAAGTGTGGCTGACTGTGGATAGGCCTTGTGACGGATGGGGTTGCAGGATAGGGGTGGTTACGGAGCTATGGAAAGATACTCATATAAATTCTAAGAATGCTGTTTCGATAGTTTGCGGCCCTCCTATAATGATGAAATTTGTAATTGCCAAGCTTACTGAATCAGGTTTTGCCGATAAGGATATTATAATGACCTTGGAGCGTTATATGAAATGCGGAATCGGTAAATGCGGCCATTGTAATATTGGTGAAAAATTTATTTGCATGGATGGGCCGGTATTTACTTTTGAGCAGGTTAAGAAATTACCGCACAAAGAAGGTATTTTTTAATAAATGACAGGCATGGCCGCAGCGATACTTGCCGGAGGAAAAAATAGAAGGATGAAAGGCGAAAATAAGGCTTTTCTTTTTGTAGGCGGCACACCGATAGTCACAAGGGTACTGGGTATCCTTCGGGAAACATTCCAGGAAATTATAATCGTTACTAATTCCGAGCAAGATTTCGCGGCATTTAAAAAGAATAGCATTATAATAGAAGATTTAATTAAGGATTCTGGGCCATTAGCTGGTATTTATTCTGCTCTATCTATAACAACGCAAGAGGCGGTTTTTTTTGTGGCTTGCGATATGCCAAATTTGCATAACGCATTAATACTCCGCTTGGTAAATTATTTTAAAAAGTCAGATTTCGATGTGGTTGTCCCCAGGATAAATTCATTTATAGAACCTTTAGCTGGCATATACAGGAAAGGGTTGAAGGATAGGCTAAAGGTTTTTCTGCATACAAGCAAGGACTATTCAATAAAGAGTTTTCTGCGAACCGTGGATGTGGGTTATTTGGATTTAGAGGATAATTCTTTAAACCGGAAGATATTCAGTAATTTGAATACGCCGCAGGATTTAAGGGATTTGAGGGAGGGATTATGGAAGTAAGATCAAAAGTATGGCTGGAAAGAGAAGGCAAATTATTTTTTGGTACAGGCAGATTAATGCTCCTTGAAGCTATTAAAGAAACCGGTTCGATAAATAAAGCGGCCAGTAAAATCGGTATGTCATATAGGCATGCCTGGAGCCAGATCTGTTCAGCTGAAAGGAACCTGGGAGAGCCTCTTTTTGTCCGCAATAAAGGAGGTAAGGGCGGTGGAGGAACAATTCTTACTGGATATGCAAATGAACTGTTAAGAAAATTTGAGAAACTCCAGAAGGAAACAGAAACATTTGTAAACAGGCGTTTCAAGGAGATATTCTAGGATGGTAGAGACATTGCATGTTGTGAGGATGAAAGATCACAAAAAAGAAGTTATTGATGATTTGGTAGTTAGCGAGATTCCCTTGACCATAAATATTGGCGAGAATGAGCTAGTTACGCTTTTATGCTGCCCTTCAGACCTTGAAGAACTGGTAATTGGGTTTCTTTTTAGTTCAGGGCTGATTAAGAAAGCAGAAGATATAAATAAAATTGTAATTAACCGGCAGCAGTGGATCGCATATGTTGATTTAGTACAAGGGGATATAGACCAGGGCTTGGTTTTTAAAAGGTTGTACACTTCTGGATGCGGGAGGGGGACAATATTTTATAATGCGTCGGATATTATCAATAGGATTAAGATTGCTTCTGATTTTAAAATTGCCTCAGACAAAATAAATGAGCTGATGTTTGATTTTCAAAAAAGGTCCACGCTATATCTAAAGACCGGTGGGGTACATGGCGCAGCGCTGGCTGCTGATAAGGGGATTTCTATTTTTAAAGAGGATATCGGTAGGCACAATGCTATTGATAAAGTCATCGGCAGCGCGTTAAAAGAAAATATAAATTTTACAGATAAAATAATTATTTCAAGCGGAAGGATTTCTTCAGAAGTCCTTTTAAAAACGCAGAAATGCAGAATTCCGGTTGTAGTTTCAAAAAGCGCCCCGACTGATCAGGCTGTAAAGTTAGCCAAAGATATGGATATAACTTTATTAGGTTTTGCCCGAGGGAATAGGATGAATATTTATAGCAAAGAGGAAAGAATAATATAATTTAAATTTGCGTTTTTATTTTTTAGTTTACGTTAGCATAGGAGAGGAGAGAGAATGTTCAAAAAGCTTGTTCCGAGTTTAAGTTTAATTGTTTTATTTGCCGTTAGTTTTATCACTGGTGTTAGAGCGGAAGAAAATAAGAATATTATTTTAGCCACGACTACAAGCGTACAGGATACGGGATTACTGGATGTGTTAACTAGTGCTTTTCAGAAGAAGATAGGCTATACAGTAAAAGCAATTGCGGTTGGCACGGGGCAGGCGCTTCAGATGGGTAGGACAGGGGAGGCGGATATCCTTTGGGTACATAGCCCTGTTGATGAAAAACAGTTTGTGGATGAAGGCTACGGTATTAACAGAACGACATTTATGCATAATGATTTTGTGATACTGGGACCGGAAAATGACCCGGCAAAAGTTTCAGGCTCAATGAGCGCGGTAGAGGCGTTTAAAAAGATTGCCGCGGGAAAAACGCTTTTTGTCTCACGCGGAGATAATTCAGGAACGCATAAAAAAGAAAAGGCGATCTGGAAGGAATCAGGGGTGTTTCCTGATAAAGATGCCTATATAGAGGCAGGCCAAGGCATGGCTGCCACTGTAGCTATAGCAAATGAAAAGAGGGCATATTGTTTAGCGGATAGGTCTTCATATTTATCTTTAAAAAAGTCAATTAACCTTTTGATAGTTTCAGAAGGCGATCCGCTGTTGATTAATTATTATAGCTTGATATTGGTTAATCCGGATAAATTCTCCAAGATTAATGTGAGCGGGGCAAAGGCGTTATTTGATTTTTTCCTCTCTAGTGACGCCAAAGGGATTGTTGAGAACTTTGGTAAAGAGAAATTCGGAAAACAATTGTTCTTTTGGGATTATCAAGGAAAACAGTTTTGAAACAAGGGGACGGTTCTGTATTTTCCAGAACCGTCCCCTGGATTTTATTTTAAAAAATATGATTTATATATTTGAAGGTTTTAAGAAAGGCGTAGTATTGTTATTCAACCTGAATGGCGAAGTTTTGGCTATACTGAAACTTTCTTTAGGTATATCAATATTTGCCACATTTATCGCGGTTTGTATTGGTTTGCCTCTAGGAAGCATTATTGCGCTAAAGAAGTTTCCCTTTAAAAAAATTGTTATTGCTTTGGTAAATACCGGTATGGGCCTGCCTCCGGTTGTAGTGGGTTTGTTTGTAGTGCTTTTCTTATCTAGAAACGGGCCATTGGGTTTTTTGCAATGGTTATACACGCCAAAAGGCATGATTTTGGCGCAGGTAATTATAGCAACGCCTATAATTACCGGCTTATCTCTGGCGGCTGTGCAAAGTTTTGAGCCGAGATTTTATCGGCAAATTTTAGCCTTAGGCGCTACAACCAGGCAGTCCATATGTATATTAATTAAAGAGATTAAGCTTTCTATCCTAGCCGCGATAATCGCCGGTTTTGGTAGTATTATTTCGGAAGTGGGCGCGGTAATGATGGTTGGCGGTAATATCAAAGGGCAAACCCGCGTTTTGACAACCGCTACAGTGTTAGAGACTCACATGGGAAATTTTGATATTGCCATAGCGCTGGGGCTGGTATTGCTTCTTATGAGTTTTATCGTGAACTTGGCTTTAACGTTTATTCAGCAGAGTAAAGTAAAACAAGAATGATCAAGATAAAAGATTTAAAATTAGATTTTCCTGGGCGCTTGAGTCTTTTTATAGATAAACTCGCGATAGGAAAAGGGAAGGTTTTTACTATTATCGGGCCTAATGGCGCCGGTAAGAGCACATTTTTAAATATTATTGCTTTATTTCAAGAACCGGATAAGGGTGTAATAGAAATTTTTGGGGACAATATATTAAATTTAAGAGATAAGTTAATTTTCAGGCGTAAGATTTCTTTTGTATTTTCGCGGCCTTATCTTTTTGATGAAACTGTTTATAATAATATAGCTTTACCGCTTCGATTGCGCGGAATACGAGATTTTAAGGCGGTAGATGAAACGCTGGATTTATTTAGAATAGGCCACTTGAATGCGAATAAGGCGCCTACATTATCTCAAGGAGAGATGCATCGCGTAGCGCTTGCCCGAGCGTTTGTTACAAAGCCGGAATTGATATTGCTTGATGAGCCATTTTTAAGCCTTGACCCAATTTATAAGGAATCTTTGATAAACGATTTGCGCGGGGTAATTAAATCTAATGAAATTACCGCGATATTCGTTTCTCAGGTCCAAACTGAGGCATTAACTTTGGCTGATACTATCGCAGTAATGAAGGCTGGCAGGATTTTACAGCAGGGTAATCCTCAGGATATATTTACTATGCCGGATTCAAAAGAAGTTGCGGATTTTATCGGGGTAGAAACTGTGGTTGAAGGTACTATTGTGAAAAAAGAAGACAATCTCTGTTTTGTCAAAGCTAAAGATGGGTTCCTGGAGGTTGTTTCGATATATAATGAAGGCGATAGAGTATTGGTTTGCATAAGGCCGGAAGACGTTGTAATCGCAAGACATATAGATCCAAGCAGCGCGCGCAATCATTTTAAGGCCAAGATTATTGATATTAAACCATGGGGTTTGGAATTTAAACTTAATTTATATTGTGGTTTTAATTTGATCGCGTCGGTTACTAAGCAATCTGTTAAGAATCTGGATCTAAAAATTGAAGATGAGGTTTTTGCTATTTTTAAAGCGACAGCGATACATTTAATTAAGAGGTGATTTGACAATGGTTACTTTTGAACAAGCTTTGAAAAATATCTTAAAGAACGCGCGCGTTTTACCAGCAGAGAAAGTAGCGATTGAAGATTCTGCTGGCAGGATCCTCGAGGAAGACATTTATTCAGGTTTAGAGATGCCGCCTTTTGACAAGTCGGCAATGGATGGTTACGCGTTAAAAGCCGTGGATGTTGAAAATGTTCCGGTTAAATTAAGGTGTATTGGTTTGATTCAAGCGGGAGGGGTTTTTAGTAGAAAAGTCAAAAAAGGGGAATGCGTAAAAATTATGACTGGAGCTGCGATACCCAAAGGTTCGAATAGTGTGGTGATGGTGGAGGATACCGCGGAAGTCAGAAAACAGAAGACAGGGGGCGCAAGAGATATAGAAATACTGCAAAAAGTAAAAAAGGGAGAGAATGTATGCAGGCAAGGAGAAGATATCTGTAGAGGGCAGAAGATTTTATCAAAAGGGATTTTGTTGTCGCCAGCGCATATTGGTATTTTGGCAGCATTAGGACTGCCCAGCGTAAAAGTAACAAGTAAGCCTGTAGTGGCAGTGATGAATACCGGAGGAGAGATTGTTCCAATAGGCGCTAAATTAAGGAGGAATGAAATCTATAACAGTAACGGGCCGCAGATTATGAGCATGCTTAAAAGAGACCGGATTAAACCTGTTTATTTAGGCATAGCCAAAGATACTCCGAGAGATTTGAAAAAACTTATTAGGGAAGGTTTAAAATATGATATTCTTTTGATTTCTGGCGGTGTTTCTATGGGGGATTATGACCTTGTGCCGGAAATTTTAAAGGAATCGGGAGTTAAGGAGGTATTTTATAAGGTTAAGATAAAACCGGGTAAACCTCTATTTTTTGGGGTAAAAGGGAAAACTTTAGTATTCGGAGTTCCGGGTAATCCCGTATCTAATTTTACAACTTATTTGCTATTTGTCAGAACAGCCATATGTAAAATGTCCGGCTACAAAAACCCGCGGCTTTATTGGCAGGAAGGTGTTTTGAATGATAGTTTTAACAATTTTAGCGATAGGCTGCATTTTGTTCCGGTGGCAGTTGATTACGCGCCTGGGAGATTAACCTTGAATCTCCTGAACAGCCATGGTTCGGCGGATGTGTTTGCTTTGTCTAAAGCCCAAGGTTTTATGATGGTTAAACCGGGCAAATACCTTAAAAAAGGGGCAAAGGTAAAGTTTATAGAAAATCATGGATAAAATTAGCGTTGATTATCTTCGGTTGTCGGTTACGGATTTATGCAATTTAAATTGCATATATTGTACGCCCCTGGAAAAAGAAAAGTTCTTAACGCGTCAGGAAGTGTTGCGTTATGAAGAGATGTATAGGTTGGTAAAAATATTTGTGTCCGCGGGTATTCGCAAAGTTCGTATTACCGGAGGGGAACCTTTATATAAACGCGGTATTATTGATTTAATAAAGATGCTCAAGGGTATTGAAGGGTTAGAGGAGGTATCTTTAACTACAAACGGGGTTTTACTGAAGGATCGTGCTTATCAGCTAAAATCCGCTGGGCTCAACCGTATAAATATAAGCTTGGATTCGTTAAAGAAGGAATGTTTCGCGCGCATAACCGGAAAAGACTGCTTTGAAGAAGCGTGGGAGGGCGTGGAAGCTTCTCTGGATGCCGGTTTTCAGCCTTTAAAATTAAATGTCGTGTTAATGAGAGGGATAAATGAAGGAGAGATAACTGATTTCGCGCGTTTAACTTTTAAATATCCTTTGGTCGTGCGTTTTATCGAATTTTTTCATACTAATCAACGTTCGCAAAAGCTGATTGATCTATTAATTTCTAAAGAGGAAATAAGAAAGGTAATAGAAGATTCCTTTGGAAAGATGAAAGAGGAAGATGGGATTCCGGGAAGCGGCCCTGCTTCATATTGCAGAATTAAGGGAGCGAAGGGGGCAATTGGTTTTATTAACGGGTCTACTTCTTCATTTTGTGTTCGTTGCAGCCGCATAAGAGTTGATTGCGCCGGAAAGATTTCGCCTTGTTTATTTTCAGGCCCGGTTTGCGATACTCGCGCCTTTTTGCGCGGCGGCTATAATGATGAAGCGATACTTGGAGAAATAGAAAAGATAATAAAGAATAAGCCGGGTTATACAAAGGAAATAATAAATCAGCGTAATGTGGAGATGAGCAGTTTAGGAGGATAATATAATAATGATAGATATAACCAATAAAAAGAAAACGAAACGCGTAGCAAGGGCTCAGGCTTTTGTTAATTTGAATAAAGAAATATTAGAGAAGATAAGGAATAAGGTTATGCCTAAGGGCGATGTTTTAGAGTGCGCCCGTATCGCGGGGATAATGGCGGCGAAGAATACGCCTAATATTATTCCATTATGCCATCTTATTGGCATAGAGAAGGCGGATGTCGCGTTTGTTTTTAAAAAAAATGGGATATTCATAGAATCTGTGGTGAGAGTTATAGCTAAGACCGGTGTTGAGATGGAGGCGCTTACAGCTGTAACTGTTGCCGCGTTGACAATTTATGATATGTGCAAAATGTTTTCAAAAGCTATAGAAATACAGGATATATATTTGCTTGAGAAGAGAGGGGGGAAAAGCGGTGTTTATAAAAGGTAAGGTTGCTTCGATAAATCGCAGTAAAATAAAAGGCGTGGCTAAGATTCCTGTTTTTGAAGCGGTGTTGATTGAGGGGTTTGGCCTGGAAGGTGACGCGCACGCGGGGGAGGCGATTAAGCAAGTGAGCCTCCTTGCCATAGAGAGCATAAAGAAGCAGGAAGCCTGCCCTAAAGTAAAGACAGGTATTGCGTTAAAACCCGGAGATTTTGCCGAGAATATTACTACTGAAGGGATTAATCTCGTTGGTTTAAAAGTTGGCGATAAATTAAAAGTAGGTAAAGGAGTTGTTTTAGAGATTTCTAAAATAGGCAAAGATTGCCATAAGTATTGCGCCATATATTATAAATTAGGTGATTGTATTATGCCTCGGGAAGGGATATTTGCTAGGGTGTTAAAAGGAGCAGAGATAGCGATAGGCGATGATATCGAGGTGATGGAGAATGTTTAAGGTTACAGTATTAACGATTAGTGATAGATGCTGGAGGAAAGAGAGAGAAGACTTAAGCGGAAAGGTTATTATCGATTTGATTAAAGGTATTGATGGCGAGGTCATCAAGTATGATATAGTTCCGGACGAAACGGATTTAATAGAGAATAAACTTTTGTTTTATTGCGATGATTTAAAGGTAGATTTTGTTTTTACTACCGGAGGTACTGGGTTTGGCCCGCGAGACATGACTCCTGAAGCAACGAAAGCAGTATCAGAAAAAATAATTCCAGGTATACCTGAATTAATGCGGCTGGAGGGCTTAAAAAAAACTAAAAATGCCATGCTTTCTAGGGGGGTTAGTGTAATCAGAAAGAGCTCAATTATTATTAACTTGCCGGGTAGCCCAATGGCAGTAAAGGAATCACTTGTGGCCATTTTAGATATAATTCCACACGCCTTTGATATGTTGAAGGGTGGTGGCCATGAAGAAACTCCATCAAAATAATTCAATTTTATTAATGTCCGCCCTTAAGAGGTTAAGCAAAAAAATACCCTAAAAAAATCTTGCAATTTGTTCCTTACATCCTATAATAAATTAATTAGTATAATGATATTAGATAATTAATTTCACGCGCTTAGTTTTGAGGTTATTAAAGATTAATAAAACAGCGGCACTCTTTGTTTTTGTATTTTGCGTAATAATTTTGTTTGGTGAATTTTCTTTCGCGGTTCAGGATTCTGAACAGCAGGCTTCCGTGGTTAGCTTGACTATTTTACCGGTTGCCCGCTTAGGAATTGTTGATGCTAATGTCCAGGAAACCCTTATCCAGGACGAAAATTCAGAGATTAAATTTGATCAGGGCGAGGTGGAATTACCGGCGCAGAAACCCACTTTAATCATTGATGCTAATAAGCGCTGGAAACTTACCGCCCGGGCCAGCGGCTTTAACGGCCCCTACCCTAAGGATGTTAATGATTTAATGTTAAAAGATTCTTCATCTGTGCATGTGGAAAGCGGGTTCACGGATTTTAAATCACTCACCACTAAAGACCAAGAGGTTGCTTCTTTTTCCGCGGGGGTAAAAAATGAGAATCACCCCTGCCAGTATAAGATCCTTTTAAATTACGCCAAAGATGTGCCGGGAACCTATACGGCTACGGTAACCTTTACTCTATCAACCCAAGGGGCATAAGATGAGTATAAAAAAAGTTTTGCCATTGCGCGCTAAGGGAATTATTTTTCTTCTGCCGATACTCTGTTTTTGGAGCTTGCTTTTTGCCGCTTCTACGGATACCGGGGAGTTTGTCTTGGATATCCCTTCTATGTCTAAGTTATCTATTCAGGATGCCGACCAGGTGATTAACCTTCTACAAGGAGCATCTGGTGAAGATGCCTATGAAGCAGGTTATATAGATGCTGATCCTGCTAAGCCTAAGCTTATTGTGGATGCTAACTCTAGTTGGAAGTTGAGTGTGTCAGCGATTATGGAATGGGAGCTGGTAGGCAGTTACCAAAAGGCATCCAGCGATTTACTGCTTAAAGTTAATTCTACTGCCGGCCACCAGACTGGTTTTGGCAGCTATGCGCCAATTTCTTTGATTGATCAGGAGATTGCTTCCAGCTCAAGCGGAGCGGATAATGAAAATTATGGCTGTAATTACCGCATACTTTTAGACTGGCAAAAAGATATCCCGGGAGTTTACGTGATTATTCTTACCTACACACTTTCAACTCAACCGACATAATTTCAATTTTAAGGAGCAATTAATGAAAAAAAGTTTATTCATAATCGTTTTAACCGGCCTGGTTATCTTTTTGGCAGTTCAATCCGCGGAAGCTACCTTTGTGGCAACGCCCATGGAGTTTCATCTGCAGGTAGCTCCAGGTGCAGACAGTACTCAGACGATTTACGTGCGTAACCGCGGCGAAGAGAGCATTGCCCTTAAGGTTTATACCGGAGATTTCTGGATTGAGCCTGACGGAAAAGAATCATTCTTGGAAGCGGGTAAACTTGAGCGCAGTTGCGCCAAAAAGATGGAAGTTTTCCCTGAAGAGTTAGAGTTAGCTCCAAACCAGAGCCTGCCCATACGTTTTAAAATTACCATGCCGGCAGATGCTAGCGGTTCTTATTGGGGGATGGTGTTTGTGGAGCAGACCACTAAACCCAGCATAAAAACCGCTAAAAAAGGGCAGCAGCAGTTTAGTATTATTTCTTTTCAGCGAATCGGCATCCGGGTGTTTGAAGATACCCCTAATTCTAAACCCGGCGGAGGCCTAATTAATCAGGTAGAGGTTGCCTGGGATATTAAGTCCGAGGCTTATAAGGTTAGCCTTAAATTCGAAAATCAAGGGGAAGTATTATTAAAGTGCAAAGGTACGGTTGAAGTCAAGGATGATCAGGGCCAGTCCCTTAAAAGCACGGAGCTTGAGCAGTTTAATTGTTATCCTAAATCCTCACGTATCGCCGAAGGGTATATTACCGCGGGCCTGGCAAAAGGAAAATACACCGCTCTGGCGGTTATTGATTACGGAGCTGAAAGCTTAGTGGCCGGAGAAAGCGTTTTTGAGGTGGCTAACTCTGGGCTTTTTACTCCTGGCATGGGCAAGAAGCAGGGGCAGTTGAAAGCAATAGAAAAACCGCTTGATAAAAATGGCTCTATCCGAGAAAGAATAGCTCAGGCATTTGCCGCTTTAGGCCAGATTATTAAAGATACCTGGGAATCCCTATGGAAAAGAATTACGCGCGCGTAGCTTTCGCGGCTATCTTGGCAGTCAATCTTATTTTTCCCTATCTGGCTGAAGCAGCCGGCAGTATAAGGGTAACTCCTAAAACGCTTAACCTGGGCACGGTGGGGGTGAATGATTTTGAGAATAAGTATAAAGAGAAGACGCGGGCAAATATTTTGGTTGTTTCTGATAACGTCAACGCCTGGAAGGTAATGGTCAAATCTGATTCTACTGATATGGGGGTAGTGGGAAGCTATGCTAAACCCATCGGTGATTTCCGTTGGCGCGCCACCGGAAATTATGCCACCCAAACTAGTTATACGAATATCACCAATTATGACGTTGAAGCAGCCAGGGGCTCTAAGGGGAATAACCTTATCGTCTATATTGACGCTCAAATGCTCCTTTCCTGGGCTAAGGATGTTCCGGGGAAATATAATCTTATTGTTACTTACACCATAACCACTCAGTAATCAAATTAAAAAACTGTTTAAAGTCATCTCCCAAAAATATTTTCTTAAGGGGAAAAGTTTGCAATGGATATTTTTTATTGTTATTTTTATCGGGTCATTTTTCTATTCTCCGGCGCCCGCTCTGGCTGATGATTTCCGCGCCCCGAAAGTGGCGCTTTCTTCAGCCCAAAATAGGGTAACCGCGCCCAAGAGCCTTCTTTCCTGTGTTTTTGTGGTTACTAACTCTTCCCGTAAAAAAGATACCTTTAATCTAAAAGCAGTTGTGCCAGACGGCTGGCAGGTGATTAGCTCCCTTAGCCCTGTTAATCTTCGCCCTCGCGAATCCCGCATGCTGCCGGTTACGGTTTCTGTCCCTTCCAGTGCTTTGGCTAATGATGGTTATGAAGTTTCTCTTATCGCGTTTTCCGCGGCTAATCCGGAGTTTTCTACCAAGGCCTCTTGCAGTGTAACTATATCTGCTCGCGCGCGCTTTAAAATTATTCCTCCCCAGCCTGAAGTAACCTGTTATCCCGGCCAAAATATTAACTACGTTTTTACCGTGATCAACCTTGGTAATGCTAAAGATAATCTAGAGTTTAGCGCAACCTCCGCGCACAAAGAAAAAGTGGACCTCTCGTTACAGTCTTTGGAATTAGGTATTGGCGAACAGGGTAAAGTGATTGCCACCGTGCATGTGCCTTTGGGAGTTTCCGAAGGGACAAAGCACGTGCTTACTTTGCGGGCAGGGTCAGGGTTGCTTGAGAAAGGGGTTTTTGAAGAAGTTAGCGTCTATACCCCGATTTCCGGGAAACGGATAGCCAAGGATGAGGGTTTTTACCGCTCACTTCCTTCTCAGGCGGTATACCATCTTTCGGGTATAGGCACGGGTGAAAGCTTAAGTTCTCAGGCCGAATTTTACACCGGTGGCCGCCTGAATAACGAATACTGGACTAATTTTGCTTATCAGGGGCCCTATTACAAAAATAAAGAAAACTTCCGCGGGCTGGCTAAGGAAATCTATACTCTTAATTACGGTAACAACCTTTGGGACATTGGGCTGGGAGATGTCAATGTAAATTTAAGCGAGTTGACCGTGTTATCCCTCTACGAGCGTGGAGAGAAATTCAACATTCAGAAAGGCCCGCTAAGCGCCACGGCTTTTAATCTCAGGAATAAACAAGGCGGTTTTACCGAGGATTCAGTTGGCGGTAAGTTTACCGCTAAGTTAGGCAAAGTTAGTGAAGTAGGGATAAATTATTTTGAATCTAAGGAAAATAAGTATGATTTAACTGTCAGCCGTTCCGCAGAAAATAAGAAAATGTCCAGCGTTCAATTGAGCAATAAATTCAGGGATTTTTCTCTTAATGGCGAATACGCTAATGGCAGCTCAAGTTCCGGAAGCGCCAAGAACCTCGATCATGCCTGGCGGGTAAATTCCAGCCTGAAGCAAGAAAAATTTTATCTCAGCGGTGAATACGTGGATGCCGGGCCTGATTATCCGGGATTGCGCAAAGATTACCAAGGCTACCGTTCTTATCTTGCCTGGCGGTTTTTAAAGCCCCTATGGTTGTGGAACTACAGCGAAAAGTACCACAATAACCTGGATGCTGATCCAACAAGAACCAGGGATAATAATCAAGTTTTGGAGTTCGGCAGTTCTTTTAGCGCTAAGAATTTTCCTTATTTATCCTTATCCTATCGCCTGCACAACACTAAGAGCAAATTGAATTCAGTTCTTACTGCCGACAGTGATGAAAATGTTTATACCTTAAAGACGAATAAGAGTTTTGGGCGTTTTTCTGTTTCTTTTGATTCCAAATTTACCAGGGCCAAGGATAGTGTGGCTGGCGTTGACTCTAAAGTTTATGATTATATGGGTAGAATCTATAAATACGGCAAAAAAATCGATGGCTGGGTTGGTTATGGTTATAACCAGGCAATCGACGGTATTGCCGACTCTAAAACTACCTTGTTGCGCTGGGAGGCGGGATTAATCTATCAGCCTTCAGCCAAGTTTAATTCCTCGCTAAGTTTTTCTCAAGAGGCAAACAAAGGCCAGAAGGCAAGTGATATCCTGAATGTTTCCGCCAGCTACACCCCTTGGGAAGATTATAATTTGTCCATTGAAGGCGAGATGCGCAATGACCGCCGGATTTCAGAGCAACAGGAATGGAAATTCTGGCTTACGCTTAAAACCTGGTTTGACTTGCTGCTGCCGGTGCGCATAAACGGGATTTTAGAAATCCATGCGTTTGTAGATGAAAACAATAATGGCCGGCATGATTCAGGTGAGGCTGGGGTAAACCAGCTTACCTTTAAGCTTGATGACTATAAATCTACTACCAATAAGGCCGGCAGGTGTAAGTTTACTTCGATTGTTCCGGGGCAGTACCAATTCAATATTGATATTTCTTCTCTTGACTTAAGCCTTATCCCGCGGATGAAATTGCCGCTTAGCCTGAATATCTCGCGGGGGAGGCTATTGAAACTGGAGATTCCTTTGTTGAGGGCGGCGCGGGCATCCGGGCTGGTTTATGAAGATAGCAATAAAGACGCCAAACACGATGCCCAAGAGAAGGGGGCGGCCTTGGTCCGCGTACTTTTAGTAAGTGGCGCGTCTTTTATCCGGGATACTTTTAGCGATGCTTCAGGAAATTATAGCTTTGCCGGAGTACCACCGCAGAAATGCGTAATCAAGATTGATCAGGCCTGGCTCCCTGCCCGTTATGTAATTACTACTGCCCCTGAGCGCGCGCTTGAACTTAAGCCGGGCGAGCAGGTAACTGGTATTGATTTTGGGATCCTGGAAAAGGAAAAGCAGGTTATTACTACCTACTCCGCTCCTGAAGTAAAAGTCATCCGGACCAAACGCAAAGGCACCCTGCTGATGCTGTTATTTTTCTCGGCTTTAACTGCTGGTTTAGCTTATTTTTTCTACCGCAAATTAAGATTTAAATCCTCTCGTTTGCCATCCTAAACCCGAATTTCCCCTGAAAAACCCATTTTCCCATTGCCGTCATTCTGATGTTTTTAAAGCTTAAATATAGAGTTTATAATGTTATTTGGAAACATTTTCGAGTACTTATACAAAGTAATGAAAGTGCTTATGCAAAGTAATATAGGTAAATATAGGTAAATATATATGAAAAAACACTTGACAGAAATAAACTCCTATGGTTTATTATAATAGGTAACAAAGTAGTGCATAATAAGGTAAAATATCACTAAGTAAGATTAGTGAATAGAAAGGAGGTGAAAAAATGCGTAAATTACTAGTTGTTTTAGCGTTTGTTTCAGTTATAACGTTAGTATTGGGTTTAGGCGCTGCGTATGCAGAAGGTGAAAATGTCCACACCCAGACCTCAACTGCGTCATTGACAATTCCGCATAGCGCTAATTTGGTGATAACTAATGCCAATCCTTCATTAGAGCTTATTCAGGATGGTTCATCTGAAGCTGCTTTTGGAGCCGGTATGGTGGAACTTGCTGTTGCGTCTCCCACTCTAACCGTGAGAGCGAACAAGAATTGGAAGTTGAGCGCGAAAGTTACTACTCCATTCGCGGCTAATGGTACCTATACCAAGGCAGTCAGCGACTTGCAAGTCAAGAATGCTGGAGCTCATTCATTGAAGACTGCTTATACTTCTTTCGTAGAAAATGCTGACCTTGATTTAGCTTCTTTCGCTTCAGGCGTAAAAGATGAAGCTAATGCTTGCCAATATAATATTCTATTGGATTATACGAAGGATATTCCAGGTACTTATTCTGCTACTGTAACCTATACGCTGACAACATTGGCATAATGTTGTAACAATTTTTCCGGGTAGGGCTTGAAAAGGCCTTACCCGGAAAAATTCACCACAAAAAAATGAAACCAGGAAAGAAAATATTATTAGTTTTAAGCGTGGCGCTTGCCGGAACGCTCTGTTTTGGCCTGGTTGTGGCGCGAGCCGAAGGCGAAGACATTGATACCCAGATTTCAGTAATAATCCTGTCTATTCCTGCCACCAGCACCTTGATGATTGAAAACGCTGATTCCAGTAAGACCCTCTTACAAGACGGCTCCGCGGAAGAAGCATTTAACGCGGGTTACGTGAATATGGATGCGGGAAAGCCTACATTATATGTCTCTGCTAATAACCAATGGCAGCTTACTGCTAAAAGCAGTGGTTTTAATACCGTAAACAGCTATACTAAGGCCATCGGCGATTTACAGCTTAAAGACGCCGGAGCCACCCATGTAACTTTGAGCGGTCAGCTACGGATCAGGAAGTAGCTGTGGCGCTAGTGGGGGTAAAGAGCGAAATTCACCCCTTGCAATACCGCATCCTTTTAGACTACCAGAAAGACATTCCCGGCACCTATACTGCCACAGTTACCTATACCCTCACCACCAGCGCTTCCTAGGAAAGATTCGCAATATTTGTAGAATCTGGGGACGGTTCTCTTTTTTAAAGAGAACCGTCCCCTTGATTCTAACTTTATTCTAACCGAACCCCTAGTTTTTCTAATTTTTTTTTGTTAGATCTTTCCCCCTCTTACGTCAATTGCTGTAGGAGGTGGCAAAAAATGAGAAAAATAGTTTTTAGCGGGGTAGTGGTTTGGTTAACTGTGATGGTTGGCGTGCTTTTAGCGGAGGATTTTGCTTGGGAAGATATTGGCAGGGAAAATCTTAATTGCCAGTCGCTTTTAGTTAACGCGCGGGAAAGTAAAATTATTTTCGCGGGTAAACCCGGGAGTATATTAAAAACTGATAATGCCGGCAAAAGCTGGCGCAGGGTATTAGCGGTGAAAGGAAGATTCTCTGGTATTAATGCTTTAGTGATGGAAAAGGATAATGGTAATGTTGTTTACGCGGCAACTGGTAATGGTTTATACCGCACTAGTAATTTAGGAGAGCGTTGGGAAAGGATTTTCCGGGGTAAAACGGAGTTGGAAAATCAGTGTACGGCGGTATTAAATACCGCGCAGGCAATATTCGTGGGTACAAAAGCCGGCCTTTTTATCAGCAGGGATTACGGCCGGAGTTGGTATAAACAGCAGGCAGGCATCGGCAGCGATTGTATACTTAATATTGAGTCCACAGCCGGGCAGAACGCGGCTGTTTATTTAGCCGCCTCTAGCGGCATATTTAAATCTTTAGATTCCGGTAAAAGCTGGGAGAGAATCTATGTAAGTAATACTCGCCGGGATTCTGAGGAAGATACGGTTCAGGATGAGCCGGAGCAGCCGGACAACAAGCCGGCACAGATTAATTTCATCAAGGCAGATACGCGTAAGAGCAATCTACTGTATTTTTCCTGCGCCAGAGGAGTTTATCGGAGTTTAAACCAGGGCCAAAGCTGGGAGAAGCTGACAGAATACGGTTTATTAAATCGCGATGTCCGGATGCTTTGTTTAGCGGATAGTTCAGAGATTTTTGCGCTTACTGCGTCAGGAGTTTTTTTATATCGGGATGAGCGTTGGATAGAGCTGTCATTTGGCCTGGCCGCGGGCAAATTAAATTATCTGGTTTTAGATAATAAGGCTAATATTTATATTGCCGGTGAAAAAGGCATCTATAAGGCCAACCCAAAAAATAACTCTAATTCTTTGCCTGTGGTTTTGCTGCAAGAGTATCTTAAATCTGAACCCAAGGTAAGGGATGTTCAGGAGGCGGCAATAAAATATGCTGAAGTTAGCCCGGATAAGATCGCGCAGTGGCGTAAAGGGGCCTCCAGGAAAGCATTATTACCGCAGGTCAGTATTGGTTTAGACCGCAATAGTACTGACTTATGGCATTGGGAGGGTGGATCAACCACTAGAAGTGATGATGACGTTTTGCGCCGAGGTAAGGATAATATTGATTGGGATGTTTCTGTATCCTGGGATTTAAGTGATTTGATCTGGAATGACGCGCAAACTAATATTGATGTGCGTTCAAAGCTGATGGTCGAGTTACGGGATGATATTTTAGACCAGGTGAATAAGCTTTATTTTGAACATTTAAGGGTAAAATCTGAGTTGGATAATTTAGCCATTGAGGATAGAAGTAAAAGATTCGATAAACAATTAAAACTTCAAGAGCTGGTTGCTTCCTTGGATGCGCTTACATCTGGATACTATTCAGAGCAATCGCGTTTACTGGCGGAAAAACAGCAGGGTTAGTAAAACAAGGGGACGGTTCTGTTTTTTAGGGAAAGGTGACTGTCACGCTTTTTGTGACTGTCACCTTTGCCAAAAAAAACAGAACCGTCCCCTGGTTTCTTTTTTTCTTGCAATTAGCGGATGTTTGTGATAATTTAATAAATCTCCCAATTTTATTAACCCAATCTCCCGTCAATTATTAAAATTAAATACGGGATCCCGCTTGAAATTAGTTAATAGCGGGAAATGTAAAGGATTAAAGTTATGAGCGCGCAGCATTTTACGGATCTTAATTTTAAGCAGGAAGTGTTGGAGTCGGATTTGCCGGTTTTGGTGGATTTTTGGGCTGCTTGGTGCGGCCCCTGCAAGATGATCGCGCCTTTAATTGACGAACTGGCTAAGGAATACGCGGGTAAGATGAAAATCGGTAAAGTGGATGTTGACGCCAATCCCAAGATTGCCACTAAATACGGGGTAATGTCTATACCGACAATTATATTTTTTAAAAAAGGCAAAATTATGAATCAGCTCGTGGGCGCAGCCAGCAAGCTGGCTTTGAAACGTAAGATTGAGGAAAATTTGTAATGCGTAAAATCTTCATTGCCGCCACTAAACAAAATGACGGCAAGACGACGGTCTCGTTGGGGATTATCCGAAACTTACAGCAGAAATTCAGTAAGGTGGGTTTTATCAAACCCATTGGCCAGCGCTATCTAGAGGAAGAGGGCTTAAGGATTGACGAGGATTCTATTCTTATTGAGAAGGTCTGCGGCATAAAAAGCAGGCTTAAAGATATGAGCCCGATTGCCGTAGAGAAAGGTTTTACCGAGAAATATATTACTAAGCCGGATAAAAAAAATATCAGTAATCAGATTCAGGATGCTTTTCGCAGGATTTCCAAAAATCAGGAGTTAGTGGTAATTGAAGGCACCGGCCATGCCGGAGTGGGATCGGTATTTGACCATTCTAATGCCACGGTTGCCAGGCTTCTGGGCGCTAAGGTGATTATTATCTCTTCCGGCGGAGTGGGCCGGCCGATTGACGAGATTATATTAAACAAGGCTCTTTTTGAAAAAGAAGGAGTTAAGGTTTTAGGGGTAATCGTGAATAAAGTTTTACCGAATAAGTTTGATAAGATTAACCGGCTGGTCAGAAAAGGCTTAGAGAGAAAAGGGATTCAGGTATTAGGAGTCCTTCCTTATGATCCAATGCTGGCCCGGCCAACTATTGAACAAATTTTAGAAGAAACAGGTTTTGGAGTTCTTTGCGGAGGCGAATATTTGGAACGCTCAGTAGCCAAGGTGATTGTTGCCGCCATGGAGCCGCGGGATGCCGAGCGCTATATTAGCGAAGACAGCCTGATGATTACTCCCGGTGATCGAGAGGATATGATTATGATTGCCTTGAGTTGCTTTCGTGATTCCGGAAATAAAAAATTGAAAATCTGTGGAATGATTTTGACCTGCGGCATAACTCCCCAGGCGCCGATTATGGAGCTTTTAGTTAAAGCTAACATCCCGGTTTTGTTAGCTAAATCTGATACTTATGATGTGGCGACTTGCGTGCATGATCTTACGGTAAAAATTAGGCCTTGTGATCAGGAAAAAATTGAGGCGGTAGAAAAGTTGATTAAGGAGAATATTGATTTTAAAAAAATTTTGTCCCACCTATAGTTTAAGTTTCGGGTGGGATCCCGCGTGAAAATTAATCAGGAGGCGGGGAAAGGGATTTAATATGAATGCCATAAATAGGATTCGCAAACAGGCAGCAGCCAAAATTAAAACCATCGTTCTGCCGGAATACCAAGATACGCGTACCTTGGAAGCAGCAGAAATTATTCGTAAAGAAGGGTTGGCTAATCCCCTGGTTTTAACTCCGGAGTTGATCGATAAAAATCAAAAAGAAAAGTATATCCGGGAATATTATGAACTTTATCAATCTAAAGACATTGATTTAGATACGGTAAAGAAACTTTTTTCCGACAATCTCTATTACGCGGCGATGATGGCCCGGGAAGGCAGGGCGGATGGCTTAGTCGCCGGGGCAATGCATACTACCGCGGATGTGGCGCGCGCTTGTATCCGTTGTATCGGTTTAGATGAACGATTCACGATTGCCTCAAGTTGTTTTATTATGGATGTGCCCAGTTGCCAGTATGGGGATAATGGAACATTTATCTTTGCCGATTGCGGGGTAATTCCGGATCCTAATGCCCGGCAGTTATCTTGTATCGCTTTAACCGCCGCGGAATTAGCTTCTAAAGTTTTAAATCTGGTTCCGCGGGTAGCTTTTTTGAGTTATTCTACTAAAGGGTCAGCTAAGACTAAATCCGCCCAAAAGATTACTGAAGCTTTAGCTTTACTTAAAACGCTCTCGCCGTTGATATTGGCCGACGGAGAGCTGCAGGCGGACGCGGCAATTGTTCCTGAGGTAGCTAATATAAAATGCCCGGATAGCCCGATTGACGGAAATGCTAATGTGCTTATTTTTCCTAATCTGGAAGCCGGAAATATTACTTATAAACTAGTGCAGCGTTTAAGCGGCTGCCGGGCAATTGGCCCGTTATTCTTAGGTTTAAATAAGCCGGCTAGTGATTTATCCCGGGGATGTTTTACCGAAGATATCGTGGATAGCGTGGCGGTCACGGCAATTAGGGCGCAATAATGAAAATATTAGTGATTAATAGCGGAAGTTCATCGATTAAGTATAAACTTTTTGATATGCCTTCTGAGCATTTAGTCAAAAAAGGCGTAATTGAACATATCGGCGAAGATGGCTCAAGGTTTAGTAATCATTATTCGGGTTTAAAAATTATACTCCAAGAAATTAAGCTGGTGGAAGCGGTGGGGCACCGGGTGGTGCATGGGGCTGAAGATTTTAATAAACCGGCTTTAGTTGATCCTCGTGTAATCCAAGGGATTAAGAAATGCTGCGCGATCGCCCCCTTACATAATCCGGCTAATTTATCCGGGATACTTGCGACGAAGAAGCTTTTGCCCGGCGTAAAGCAGGTTGTGGTTTTTGATACGGCATTTCATCAAAGCCTTCCGGCGCGAGCTTTTATTTATGGCCTGCCTTATGATTATTATCAGAAATTAAGGGTTAGAAAATATGGTTTTCATGGCACTAGCCATGAATATGTCGCCGCGGAAGCTAGCCGTATTTTAAAAAAGCCCTTGAATAAATTAAAATTAATTACTTGCCATTTAGGTAATGGCTGTAGTATTACCGCTATTGATCATGGAAAGAGCGTGGATACGAGCATGGGTTTTACCCCTTTAGAAGGGTTAGTTATGGGTACGCGCTGCGGCGATGTTGATCCGGCTTTGATCACGCATATTATGCGTAAAAAGAATTTTGACACCAAGCAAATGGATAATATTTTAAATAAAGAGAGCGGTTTAAAAGGGGTATCTGGTATTAGTAATGATATGCGCTTGCTTGAAGAAAAAGCAAGCGCGGGAAACAAGCGCGCGAAACTGGCCGTGGATATTTTTGTTTATCGGGTTCGAAAATATATTGGCGCGTATTTATTGGTTCTGGGAGGATTAGACGCTTTGATCTTTACTGCCGGTATCGGGGAAAATCAACCCTTGGTTAGAAGCAGTATCTGCCAGGGATTATTTAATTGTTTAGCTAAGCAGCCCAAGATCATGGTTATTCCTACGAACGAAGAACTAATGATTGCTCGAAAAACGTACAAGTTGATTAGGCTTGGTCGTTAAAAAGCTGGGCGGTTTGAGGTGACAAACTTTCCCCCTCGCGGGAGCTCGGGGTCATTTTTCCCCAAGCGCCGGAGGCTGGGGAAAAATGAGGAGAAAACCAAAATGTTAAGAACGATGTTAAAATCTAAGATCCACCGGGCAACCGTTACCGAGGCCAACCTGTACTATGAAGGCAGTATTACTATTGACGCGGACTTAATCCAGGCAGCGGATATCTTAGAGCATGAGAAGGTGGAGGTGCTTAATCTTAATAATGGTTTACGGATTGAAACTTATGTGATTAAAGGCAAGCCCAACAGCGGGGTGATCTGTTTAAACGGCCCGGCTGCCCGCGGTTCTTGCCCTGGGGATCAAGTAATTATTGTTTCTTACGCGGCCGTCCAAGATAAACAGGCCAAAACCATTAAAGCTAAAATCATAAAAGTAGATGCTAGAAACAAAATTAAAGATTAGGGTATTTGGTGATTCTGTTTTGAGGAAAAAGGCTAAACTGGTGAGACGGATTAGTGACCAACACCGGCGGATTCTTAGCCAGATGGCCAAAACTATGTATGATGATTCCGGGATTGGCCTGGCTGCTCCGCAAGTAGGCCAAAGTGAGCAATTAATCGTTGTGGATATCGGAGAAGGCCTTTATAAATTAGTCAATCCTAAGATTATAAAGAGGCAAGGCAGCCAATCAATTAGCGAAGGTTGTTTAAGCGTGCCGGGAGTTTGTATCAAGGTCAAACGCGCCAAACAGGTTTTGGTGCAGGCTCAGGATGAAAACAGCCAACTAATAGAAATTGAAGCTAAAGGCCTTTTTGCCTGTGTTTTACAGCATGAAATTGATCATTTAAAAGGCAAGCTGATCATTGACTATGCGTCATTTCTGCAGAAATTACGCATTAAAAGAAAATTAGCTGCTTTAAGGTATGCGTCAGTGAACGGGGAAAAAACAAAAGTGTCATTGCGAGGAGTCCCGCCAACGGCGGGATGACGAAGCAATCTAATAAACCACAGCTTTAGTAGAAGGTGATAATTTGGCAAAGCATGATTTAGTGATTATCGGAGGCGGGCCGGCAGGATTGACGGCGGCGCTTTACGCGGGGCGCAGCCGGTTGGATACGTTATTAATTGAAAAGATGGCAGTTGGCGGCAGGATCCTGATGAGTGAAATTATCGAAAATTATCCGGGTTTTCCTGGGGGGATCCCTACGGCAGAGTTGATGCGCCGTATCCATGAGCAGGTTAAGGAGCTAGGGGTAAAAATTATAAATGAAGAGGTTTCGGATATAGATTGTGTTAACAAAATTGTCAAGACTTCCGGCGCCAGTTATGAGGCTGGCGCAATTATTATTGCCAGCGGGGCGCGCCCGAGGAAATTAAATGTTCCAGGCGAAAAGCAGTATACTGGCCATGGTGTTTCTTATTGCGCTACTTGTGACGCTCCATTTTTTAAAAATAAACGCGTAGTTATAGTCGGCGGCGGTAATGCCGTGGCCGAGGAGGCAATCTATTTGAGCCGTTTTGCCAGTTTGGTAAGCATAATTCACCGCCGCGGCCTCTTGCGGGCTTCGCCAATTTTACAGGAACGGATGCAGAAAAATAACAAAATTAATTTTATTCTAAACAGCATCGTTACGCGGATTAAAGGCGAAAGTAAAGTAGAATCGGTGATGGTTAAGGATCTCTTAAGCGGTAAAGAAAATGATTTTGCTTGCGACGGAGTTTTTATTTATATTGGGTATGAGCCGGAAACAATATTTTTAAAGAATAAATTACAGATGGATGAAACCGGATTTATCGTCACTGATGAAAATATGGCTGCCACCTCTGGCGGTGTCTTTGCTTGCGGCGATTGCCGTAAAAAAGGATTGTATCAGGTAATTAACGCCTGCGGTGACGGCGCGGTGGCAGCTGATTCTGCTTACAAATTTATAGCAAGCCAGGAGAAATAAAAAGGTGACAGTCACAAAGAGCGTGACAGTCACCTTTTCTTAAATTTATTTCGCTACACAGGGATAGCAAAAATGGAAAAGATTCTAACAACCAATAAAAAATTGATGGAATGGGTGAATAAAATGGCTAAGCTTTGCGCTCCTGAGCGTATTGTTTGGATTGACGGCAGCGAAGAGCAGAAATTAGTGTTAGAAAAAGAATCCGTGAGTTCCGGGGAGCTGATCCGTTTAAATCCGGAGAAATTGCCGGGTTGTTTTTTGCACCGCACTGCGCAAGATGATGTTGCCCGGACTGAGCATTTGACCTTTATTTGCGCGAAGAAAAAACACGATGTGGGGCCGAATAATAATTGGATCTCTCCGGTTACAGCCTACAGAAAGGCTAAGGCAATATTTAAGAATGCTATGGCCGGCAGAACGATGTATGTTATTCCTTTTTCTATGGGGCCGGTGGGCTCGTGTTTTAGTAAAATCGGAGTAGAATTGACGGATTCGCGTTATGTAGTTTTGAATATGTTGCTTATGACGCGCTGCGGGGAGCCGGTTTTAAGGCAGTTGGAAAAAGATGATGATTTTACTAAGTGCTTGCATTCTAAAGCCCAGTTAGATATTAAGCAGCGTTTGATTCTGCATTTCCCGGAAGATAATACTATTTGGAGCGTAGGTTCCGGATACGGAGGAAATGTCCTGTTGGGTAAAAAATGCCTTGCCCTGCGCATTTCTAGTTTTTTAGCCAGAAAAGAAAAGTGGATGGCAGAGCATATGTTGATTATGGGTATTGAAGAGCCTAATGGCCATATTGAATATATTGCCGCGGCTTTTCCCAGCGCCTGTGGTAAAACAAATTTAGCCATGTTGATTCCTCCTGAAGGGCTTAAGAGAAAAGGTTACCGGGTTTGGACAGTGGGTGATGATATCTCCTGGATGCGGGTAGATTCCGATGGTTCTTTATGGGCGGTTAATCCTGAAACAGGATTTTTTGGAGTTGCCCCTGGCACAAATTCTTCTGCTAATCCGAATATGGTGGAAACCATTAAGAAGAATACTATTTATACCAATGTTCTTTTAAAGCCGGATAATACGGTTTGGTGGGAGGGTGCCGATGGCCAAATACCCAGCCAAGGTATTGATTGGAAGGGCAATCCCTGGAAACCGAATACTTTGGATGCTGAAGGCAAAATAGTTAAAGGCGCTCATCCTAACGCGCGTTTTACCACGCCGATTACAAATTGCCCTTGCGCGTCATTCAGGCTGGAGCAGCATCATGGAGTACCGATTTCCGCGATTATTTTTGGCGGCAGGCGCCAGCATGTTGCCCCGCTGGTTTATGAATCATTTAATTGGCAGCACGGAGTATTTGTGGGGGCAACCATGGGTTCAGAATTAACGGCTGCCCAGGTAGGTAAGTTGGGCCAGGTGCGCAGGGACCCGATGGCTATGCTTCCTTTTTGTGGTTATAATATGGCAGAATACTTTAAGCATTGGTTAAATATGGGCAAACTGATGGCTAAGCCGCCGAAAATATTCCACGTCAATTGGTTCAGGACAGATGAACAGGAAAAATTCCTTTGGCCGGGGTTCTGCGAAAACTTAAGAGTTTTGGAGTGGATATTAGACCGCTGTAATAATAAAGTTAATGCCCAGCGCACTCCGATTGGTTATTTGCCGTATGCGTTTAATATTGACCTGACCGGGCTTAATCTCGCTCCTGGCGTTTTGGAAAAACTGCTTAAGGTTGATAAGGAGGAATGGCTGGAGGAATTAAAAGGTGTAGGCAAGTTTTTCAATGATTTTAAGAAGGATTTACCTAAAGAGCTCTGGCAGGAGCATGACGCTTTACTCGAACGGTTAAAGAAAAATGGACAATGAGGTTTTATTAAAAACTGAATTTAAAGATTTACCGCTTTTTCGCAGAGGCAAGGTCAGGGATGTTTATGATCTCGGGGATAAACTGCTTATTGTTTCTACTGACCGCATATCCTGTTTTGATGTAGTCTTGCCTTGTGGAATACCGCATAAAGGAAAGGTTCTGACCAGTATATCCGTATTCTGGTTTGATTTTATTAGAGATATAATTGGGCATCATTTGATTACCGCGGACGTGGATGAATATCCGGATATGCTTAAAAAATATAAAGCGGATCTAGCGGGCCGCTCGATGCTGGTATTAAAAACTAAGCCTTTAGTTGTTGAGTGCGTGGTCAGAGGCTATCTTTCCGGCTCAGGTTGGAAGGAATATCAGCAAAAGCAGTCAGTTTGCGGTATTAGTTTGCCTAAGGGCTTGAAGGAATCTGAGAAGCTGCCAGAGGTTATATTTACCCCATCGACTAAAGCGCAGCAGGGCCACGATCAGAATATCAATCAAAAATATGTTGAGGATTTAGTGGGTACGGATTTGGCTTCGCGTTTGAAAAAAATAAGCATTGATATCTATAAGCAAGCTAGCGATTATGCTTTGGGCAAAGGAATTATTATCGCGGACACCAAGTTTGAGTTTGGCCTATATCAAGGCCAGCTGGTTATTATTGATGAGCTGCTTACTCCGGATTCATCGCGCTTTTGGCCGCTGAGTGAATATCGCGTTGGCCTGGCTTGCCCGAGTTTTGATAAACAATTTGTCCGCGATTATTTGGAAACCTTGGATTGGGATAAGGCCCCGCCGGCTCCGGGTTTACCAGAAGAAGTAATTAATATCACCACAGAAAAATATTTAGAAGCTTACCGCAAATTAACTTTAAAAACCAACCTGATCTAGATGATTAAAATTAAAAATACTTTATCGCTTTTGTCCAGAATCAGCGTAAGTATCCTGCTTTTAGCTCTTTTGTTTAAATTCAACAAAATTGACCCGCGGGTTTTAATCAATGATATCGCCAGCGCGGATAAGCGGCTATTAACGGCGGGTTTTTTGTTTTTCTTTCTTGTCTATTGCTTGAGTTTTTTCCGCTGGCAGATGCTGCTTAGGGCTGTGGGGATTAGCATTCCTTTAACAAGATTAATCAGTTCTTTTTCCGGAGGTATTTTTTTCAGTATTTTCTTGCCTTCAACTATTGGGGGAGATTTGGTCAGGGCGGCGGACCTGGCCCAGCATACTCAAAAAGCCAGGGAGGTCATTGCTACGGTTTTTTTGGACAGATTGAGTGGTTATGTGGGGTTAGTTTTAGTAATCTTACCCGCGCTTTTATTAGGCAGGGGCCTGGTGTTGGATAAAGTTGTTTTTACTTCAGTGTCGGTGATTATTATATTGTTAGCCATTGTTCTGTTGGTTTTGTTTAATAATAATATTTATGCTAGAATTACGAAGTTTCTTGTTTCTGGCGGCTCCGGAAGAATAAAAGAAACAATTAAAAATATGCATCAGGAGATTCACGTTTTTCGCGGCCATAAGCGCTTGATTATTTTAAACCTGTTTACATCTTTTATTATTCAGCTTATTGGCCCGGTTAGTGTTTATTTAATTGGGCTTTCCTTAGGAATAAAAGTAAATTTTATTTATTTTCTTATATTTTTGCCGATCATCGGGGCGATTACGCTTCTGCCTATTGCTATTGGGGGTTTAGGGTTAAGGGAGGGGTTGTTTGTAGTTTATTTCGCTAAAGCTGGAGTAGTAAAACAGTTGGCTTTAGCCATGTCGCTTTTATCGTTTTCATTTGTAGTTTTTTACGGGGCTATCGGAGGGCTGATCTATGTCCTTACAGTACATCGTCGACGCCTACAACCTACTGAGCCATCAATAAATAATGAGCACATTGGCTGAGCTGATTTTGGAGCGAGACAAGGAACGAGGACGCCGGCGTAGTCTTGTACTACGCCAAGGACGAGAGACGCAGTCGCAGCCCAAAATCAGCCAGCCCATAACTATAGATGAGGGGGAAGCCCGCCTTTCGGCCGTCTGCGGCGTTACTCCTCCTCGGCGTAGTACTACGACTACGCCTTCGTCGTCGCGCCTTGCATCCGGCCAAAATTCGGGCTTCCAATGTGCCCATTATTTATTGATGGCTCAGTAAAACCATCCCGCGTTTAATCCCGTTTCTAAGCCGGCCTTAAATATCCAGCATGCTCTTGCGGATTTCATTAAATCCAACAAATTAACTGGAAGTGAAAATAATAACCTGATTCTTGTTTTTGACGGATACCCGCCGCGCTTAGAGGATATTCCCCGTCAAAACGGTTTGCTTTGTATGTTTTCGCGCGCTCAAGAGGCGGATGAATTAATAAAAAAAATAATTGAAGATTCAGTTTCTCCGAAAAATATCGTCGTAGTTTCTGATGATAAAGAAGTGCGGTTAACCAGCAGGTTTCTTCACGCGCAAATCTGTAGTGTTGAAGCGTTCATTTGCGGCAAGAAGGATAATAAATCGGCAGCCGATGCCAAGTTGGCTGCTTTTGATTTTAAGCTAAGTTATGCCCAGATGCAGAAAATAAACGCTGAATTAAGGAAAAAGTGGCTCTGATTAAGAGAATGATTAAGTGAATTCGTTTCGTAATTGACACTTTTTTAAAAGAATGATATATTAAAATTGTAAAAGTTCACCCGAAAGGAGATGATTATATTGACTCAAGTTGAAGTTAAAAAAGACGAATCTTTTGAATCTGCTTTGCGCCGTTTTAAGAAAAAAATTGAGCAGGAAGGAATTTTACGGGAAGTGCGTGACCGCAAGCACTATGAAAAACCCAGCGAACGCAAGAGGAAGAAAGCTAAAGCCATTAGAAAATAAGCATGAGGCTGATTAATTTACGCAGGCCTGCCGCAGCCGGAAAATTTTATCCATCAGGCGCTAAAGAGCTTAAGGCGATGATTTATTCTTTTGTGGATAAATCCGCGCCAAAGAGTGATTGTTTTGGGTGCATTCTGCCGCACGCCGGATATATCTATTCCGGAAAAGTTGCTGTTTGCACCATTTCTGGAATAAAAATTAAAGATACGATAGTTTTATTAGGGCCGAATCATACGGGCCGGGGAGCTGTTTTTAGTATCATGCCGCGGGGAATCTGGCAGACTCCTTTAGGTGATCTGGAAATTAATAGCCAGCTGGCAGGTTTGTTCTTAGGCAAATCCAGGTATTTAGAAGCGGATAGCTTGGCGCATTTGGATGAACATTCGTTGGAAGTAGAGTTGCCTATATTGCAGTATTTCAGAAATGATTTTAAAATCGTGCCTATCGCGATTAAGACTGATAATCTAGCTGAGCTTAACGCGGTTGGCCAAGAGCTGGCTTCGGTAGTTATTGAAAATAATCTTAGCAGTTCGGTGATGTTTATGGCTAGTTCTGACCTGACGCATTATGAGCCGCAGAAAAGCGCTGAAATTAAAGATGCGTTAGCGATTGAGGCGATCTTGGATTTGGATGTTGGAAAGCTTAAGGCGGCAATAGAAGAGTCAAAGATTTCAATGTGTGGTTTTGCTCCAATCGCGGTTTTGATCAGGACAGCTAAACTGCTGGGGGCAAAAAAAGGAGAGTTAATTAAATATCAAACCAGCGGCGATGTCAACGGCGATAAGAGCAGTGTTGTGGGCTATGCCGGAATTAGGATTAATTAAATTATGGATGAGATAAAAAAGAAAGTTGACGAAAGTTGGAAACAGAGTGTCGAAAAAGAGAAGGATGAGCCCAAAACGCCTGGAGAATTTGTTCCTCCAGAGCCGGATTTTAAATTTTTTATCACCACTCTTACTTTGCAGGGGTCGATTGCTTTAGGGCAGATGGCTAATCCGGCCACTGGTAAAACAGAGCAAGACCCCGCTCAGGCAAAGTTTCTTATTGATACCTTAGGTATGTTACAGGAAAAAACTAAAGGTAACCTTAACCAGGAAGAGACGGATCTCTTGGAGAATTTACTCTATGAATTAAGAGTAGCTTATCTTTCTAAAGAGGAGAAGGAATCAAAATGATTGATAAAGTGCTGTTGGATATATTGGCCTGTCCTGCTTGTAAAGCGGATGTGGAGTTAATTAATCATAAAATTGTTTGCAAGAAATGCGGGAAAAAATATCCTATACGCCAGGGAATCCCGGTAATGCTGATTGATGAAGCAGAATAGAGCAGCAAGCAGCATGTAGTAGGTAGTAGATAGTAGGTAGTAGTTAGTTGGATAAATTGAATAAAACAGGGGACGGTTCTAAAAGTGACAGTCACAAAAAGCGTGACAGTCACTTTTAGAACCGTCCCCGTGATTTACGGTTTAAAGAATTGAATAAGAAAGAAGGTGCGGGGTGAAGAAAATATTGGTAATCCATGGGCCGAATCTAAATTTACTCGGAAAACGCGAACCCGGGGTTTACGGAAAAACGACTCTGCCCCAAATTAACAGCGTTCTTAAAGCTTTGGCAGGTAAACTGAAGGTCAAATTAACCATCAAGCAATCGAATGTAGAGGGAGAGATTGTGGATTTCATACAGGGGGCTAAAAATAAATTTGACGGTATCTTAATCAACCCCGCTGCCTACACCCACACCAGTGTTGCCATAAGAGACGCTATTGCCGCTTCGGATATCAATGTTGTAGAAGTGCATCTTTCTAATATTTATTCCCGCGAGGAGTTTAGGCATAAGTCGTTGATTAGCCCGGTGGCCAGTGGGACAATCTTAGGGTTTGGAGCTAAAAGCTATACTCTGGGTTTAGCCGCTCTTTTAGATCTAATCCCCGCAAAATGAATTCCCGCTTAAAAAGCATACATTCTGTGTTAAAGCAGAGGGGTTTAGACGGCCTCCTGGTTAATTTAGCCGCGAATATTTCTTATCTTACGGAATCCCTGAGCCGAGATGCCTATCTTTTAGTTTCCTTAAAAGAAAATATTTATTTTACCGACTCTCGTTATACCCAAGAGGCTAAAGTTTTCTTAAAAAATAATGCTTTGTTTAAAGAATGTAATGGTTTGGTATTTGAGCGTATTGCCGAAGCTATACTTAGTTTGAGGTTAAAAAATGTAGGTTTTGAGGAGAGATATCTGCCGTTTGCGGAGTTTTCTAAGGTTAAGGATAGCGCTAAAGGAAAATTCAATTTCATTCCCACCCACAGTATAATTGAAGACAAAAGACAAGTTAAAGATGGCCAGGAGATTATAAAACTGCGCAAAGCTGCCCGGATTACCGCTCTAGCTTTAGAGCATATCAAACAGTTTCTTGTTCCGGGCGTCAAAGAAATAGAGATTGTGGCAGAGCTTGAGCGTTTTATAAGATACCAGGGGGCCAGGGCATCTGCTTTTGATATCATCGTGGCTTCGGGGCCTAACTCCAGTCAGCCGCACCATCTTTCAGGAGAGAGAAAACTAAAAAATAATGAACTGGTGCTTATTGATTTGGGAGTCGACTACCAGGGGTACAAATCCGACTTGACAAGGGTTTTGTTTTTGGGTAAAATAAACATTCTTGCGCGTAAGGTTTATGAGATTGTTCTTAAGGCTCAGGAATTGGCGATTAAGAGAATCCGGCCTGGCGCTGAAATAGCTGAAATTGATAGAGTTGCGCGGGAATACATAGCCGCGCAAGGTTATGCCGGGTGCTTTACGCATAATTTGGGGCATGGTTTTGGTTTAGAGGTTCACGAAGCTCCTCATTTATCCAGCCGGGAAGCCAGCGCGATTAAGCCAGGCATGACTTTTACAGTGGAGCCGGGGATATATCTACCGGGTAAATTTGGCGTAAGAATTGAGGATATGGTTTTAATAACCACTAAGGGCTGTGAGGTGATCAGTGGCGCTGTCCATAAATGAAATTAAATCCGGGGTAACCATATTAGTAGAAAATGAAGTTTACATGTGTATTGACGCTCAGCATGTAAAACCCGGCAAGGGCGCGGCTTTTGTGCGGGCCAGGCTGCGCAACTTAAAGAATGACAACATCCAGGAAAAGACCTTTCGCGGCGAAGAAAAGATAGATGAGGCTTATGTTGAGGAGCGTAAATTGCAATATCAGTATTCCAGCGGCGGGATGTTTCATTTTATGGATACTGATAATTTTGAGGAGATTGCTATATCCAAAGATATTATCGCGGATAAGGCTAAACTTTTAAAAGATAACCTGGAGATTATGGGGTATTTTTATAAAGGCGCCACTTTATTTGTTAATTTGCCTAATTTTATCGAATTTACCATTGTGGAAACTGAGCCAGGGTTTAAGGGTGATTCATCTAAGAGTGGAAATAAGCCGGCCACCGTGGATACTGGAGCGGTTATTGGCGTTCCTTTATTTATTAATGTGGGGGATAAGATTAAGGTAGATACGCGCACCGGCGGCACCTATGTTGAGAGAATCAACTAAGAGGAGATCTTAATGAATATTAAGGAAATTAAAGAGATGATTAACCTGATGAATGAAAACGGCCTTGCTGAGCTGGAGGTGGAGAAGGATGATATGCGTATCCGGCTTAAAAAGACAGCCAGTGGAGTGGAAGGATTTGATCTGCCGGCAGCCCAATCGGCTCAAGGTGTCGCTGCCTTAGGCGCAAAAACGCAAAGCGCGCAAGAGGCAGAAGAGAAAAATATAATTAAGACGGTGGAGATTAAATCTCCGATGGTGGGGACCTTTTACCGCGCGCCCAATCCGGAAGCTCCCGCGTATGTTGAAGTTGGGCAGGTTATCCAACCCGGGCAGGTAATTTGTATTATTGAAGCGATGAAATTAATGAATGAAATAAAATCAGAGATTAAAGGAAAAATTCTGGAAATATTAGTCGATAACGCTGAACCGGTAGAGTTTGGCCAATCACTTTTTCTTATTGACCCGCTTTAAACCATAAAAAATGTTTTCTAAAATTCTCATTGCTAACCGGGGTGAAATCGCCTTAAGGATAATTCGCGCGGCTCATGAAATGGGCATTCGTACCGTGGCGGTTTATTCTCAGGCTGACCGCAGCAGCTTGCATGTGCGTTTTGCTGATGAAGCAATCTGCATTGGCCAAGCATCCGCTGCCAGTAGTTATTTAAATATTCCCGCGATTATCAGCGCCGCTGAAATTACTGATGTTGAAGCTATTCATCCGGGCTATGGATTCCTGGCTGAAAACGCGCATTTTGCCGAAATATGCGAATCTTGTAAAATTACTTTTATTGGGCCGACTCCGGAGAATATGCGCCTGATGGGCGATAAAATGGCGGCGCGAACCACGATGCAAAAAGCCGGCCTGCCGATTGTTCCCGGAAGTCGGGCAATTATTAAGGACAAGGAAGAGGCGCTTAAGACCGCTAAGTTAATCGGTTACCCGGTGATCATCAAGGCTGCTGCCGGAGGCGGCGGTAAAGGAATGCGTATTTGTCACAATGATTTAACTCTTGTTTCCAGCCTCCTCACCGCTCAAACTGAAGCTGAAGCGAATTTTGGCAATTCCAGCGTTTATATTGAAAAATATATTCAAAGGCCGCGTCATATTGAAGTGCAGATTATCGCGGATCGCTTGGGGCATATCGTGCAGTTAGGTGAAAGAGATTGCAGTATTCAGCGCCGGCATCAGAAACTGTTGGAAGAATCGCCATCCGCGGTGGTTGACGGTAAAATGCGCCGCAAATTAACCGAAATGGTTTTAAAAGGAATGAAATCCATTAACTATCTTAGCTGCGGCACGATTGAATTTTTACTGGATGAAAAAACCGGTAATTTTTATTTTATGGAGATGAATACGCGTATTCAGGTCGAGCATCCGGTTACCGAAATGGTTACCGGTATTGACCTGATTAAAGAGCAGATCCGGGTATCCGCTGGAGAGAAACTCAAGTTTAGCCAGGATAATGTTCAGCTTAGAGGCGCGGCAATTGAATGCCGGATTAATGCTGAAGACCCGGATAATAATTTTATGCCTTCTCCCGGAAAAATCGAGTCATTAATTCTTCCCGGAGGCCCGAATGTGCGCCTGGATACGCATATTTACGCCGGATATGAGGTGCCTGCTTATTATGATTCGCTGGTGGCTAAACTGATTGTGCATGGAAATAATCGCCAGGAGGCAATTAAGACTATGCGCCGGGCTTTAAGTGAATTTTACATTGCTCCGATTAAAACCACTATACCTTTTCACCTTAAATTAATGGATAATCCGTTATTTAAAAGAGGCGATATTTCTACGCATTTTGTGCAGGATCTTTTGATCAATGAAGGCAAGGGTGAATAAAGAATCCAGGGGAGGAGTTCTATTTTTCCGTCCTTTATAGAGAAAGGTGACTGTCACCTTTGCCAAAAAAAACAGAACCGTCCCCTTGATTTACCAGGAGAATAAAATGAATCGTGATGAATCTCGGAATGAGTTAGGAGTTTTAAGGATACATAAAAACGTAATTTCATCGATATCTTCGATTGCGGCCGCGGAGATTGAAGGGGTTAAAAGGGTAGGCAGGGATTTAAAAAGCGGGTTGTTAGAATTAGTGGGCAAAAAATTTTCTTCGGCAATTAAAGTAGATATTTCTAAGCATGAAGAGGTAAAAGTCCAAATACCTTTAATTATTAAGTATGGCTATAACATCCCTGAAATCGCCAATCGGGTTCAGGAGAATGTGCGGCTGGCATTAGAGAAGATGAGTAATCTTTCGATTAAAGAGATTAATGTGAATGTGCAGGGCATAGAAAGGGGCGAGGAATGAAATTTTTTACCGTCTTAGGGATTGTATTTTACGCGGTGATGATTATGTTAATTGGTTTAACGTTAATTGTGTTCGCGTTAAACTTACTTGTGCCCGCGGATATAAATAATTTACTTATTCTCACTCAGAGCAGCCATAATTCTCGGGTAGCAATTGGGCTTTCTGGCGTGCTTTTAATTTTAATCAGTTTTTCTTTTGCCCAGGTTATCTTGGGAAAATTTCAGAGAGAAAAAACAATCGCTTTTGCTACCTCCAGCGGCCAAGTAACTATTTCGCTTTCAGCCGTGGAGGATCTGATCCGGCGCCTCGCAGGAATAATTCCGGAAGTTAAAGAGTTAAGGCCAAATGTGGTGGCGAATAAGAAAGGCATTATTGTCCAAATGCGCGTGGTTTTGCGTTCTGAAGCGAATATTCCGGAGTTGACCAGCCGCCTGCAAGATATAACTAAATCTAAGATTCAAGAGGTTTTAGGTGTTGATGAGCAGATTATTATCAGGATTCATGTAGCCAAGATTGCTCATGATGAAAAAGATGGGAGGCGTAAGAAGGATTTTGAGAAAGAAGACCGTTCAACAATACCCTTTAGCGGGTATGGAAGGGTCTAATGTAACTGATTTTGTTGACTTTTATCGTCATTCCCACGCAAGTGGGAATCTAAAAAGCAGATCCCCGCTTACGCGGGGATGACAAAAAGGAGAAATAGAATGGCAAGGATTGGGATTTTAACAGGGGGTGGTGATTGCCCGGGGTTGAATCCGGTTATTCGAGCAGTGGTGCGTAAAGCTTTACTGGCAGGTTATGAAATCACAGGCATTAAAGATGGCTGGAAAGGGTTAATCCAAAATGATACTTTGTCTTTGAATATTGATACAGTTTCAGGCATCTTACCTAAAGGTGGAACTATTCTAGGAACAAGCCGTACTAATCCGTATAAAAAAGAAGGCGATTTGCAAAAGGTTAAGGATAATTTTAAAAAGATGGGGTTAGATGCTTTAGTCGCTATTGGCGGAGAAGATACCTTGGGGGTTGCAGCGAAGCTGGTCAAAGACGGCTTGTCCAATATCGTGGGAGTACCTAAAACTATTGATAATGATCTGTCCGCTACGGATTATACTTTTGGTTTTGATACGGCTTTAAATGTGGCCATGGAGTGTATTGACCGGTTGCACACAACCGCTGAAAGCCATCATCGGATCATTGTGGCCGAAGTTATGGGCAGGCACGCGGGCTGGATTGCCCTGGAGGCGGGTATTGCCGCAGGGGCGGATATGATTTTGATTCCTGAAATCCCCATTGATCTGGATGAAGTTTGCGATGTTATCAAAAAAAGGCGCCAAAGAGGCAAGGCATTTAGTATTATTGTGGTTTCTGAAGGCGCTCAGTTTAAGGATAGCGCTATGGTTACTCAGGAACAAAAGTTAGATGCTTTTGGCCATGTGCGGCTTGGGGGTATTGGGGAGGATTTGGCCGCGCGAATTGAAAAAATAACTGGTTTGGAAACTCGAGTTAGTGTTTTAGGCCACATTCAAAGAGGCGGTTCACCCACTGCTTTTGACCGGGTATTAGGCACGCGTTTTGGGGTAAAAGCCGTAGAGCTGATCATTAATAAAAAATTCGGTAAAATGGTAGCTTTAGCCGGTACCAAGATTATCGATGTGCCTCTAGAGGAGGCAGTGAAGGCTTTAAAAACAGTGGATCTGGAGTTTTATAATGTTGCCAAAGTGTTCTTTGGATAAATATTAGAGAAAGGTGACTGTCACGCTTTTTGTGACTGTCACCTTTCCAAGCGCCGGAGGCTGGGGAAAAATTCTCCCCCTCGCGGGAGCTCGGGGTCATTTTTCCCCAAGCGCCGGAGGCTGGGGAAAAACTCTCCCCCTCGCGGGAGCTCGGGGTCATTTTTCCCCAAGCGCCGGAGGCTGGGGAAAAATGAGGAGAAAAAATGCGCGAAAAAATAAAAGATATACTTTTGGAAAGCATTCAGGTTAAAGAAGAGATCTTACGCAATCAGATTAATCAAATTGCTGAGGTTGCCGAGCTGATGATTGATTGCTTGAAAAAAGACGGCAAAGTAATCGTTTTTGGCAACGGGGGTTCGGCCAGTGACAGCCAGCATATTGCAGCGGAATTGGTTGGCCGTTTCAAAAAAGATCGTTCGGCATTAGCGGGAATCGCTTTGACTACGAATACCGCGATACTTACTTCTTTGGCTAATGACTATGGTTATGATGTGGTTTTTTCGCGGCAGGTTGAAGCTCTAGGTAAGAAAAATGACGTGGTGTTGGGGATATCCACCAGCGGAAAAGCGAAAAACGTAGCTTTAGGGATTAAGCAGGCCAAAAAGATGGGGATTAAAACTGTAGCTTTAAGCGGCGGAGACGGAGGGGATATTGTAAAACTCGCTGACGTATCTTTAGTTGTTCCATCTAAAATAACTGCCAGGATTCAGGAAGCGCACATTACAATTGCCCACATAATATGCGAAATGATCGAGCAGGAGCTTTGCCAGGAACAAAAATAATCTCAACTACCGGCCTTAAACGAAAAATTATGCGCCTTAAGCGGGATGGTCAGCGCGTAGTTTTTACCAATGGCTGTTTTGATATTTTGCATTATGGCCATGTCAAATACCTTCAGGACGCCAGGAGTAAGGGGGATTATCTGGTGGTGGCAGTAAATAGTGATTCCTCCGTTAAAAAGATTAAAGCTAAAAATCGCCCGGTTATCGCCCAGAGCGATCGTTTAAAAACAGTGGCCGCGTTGGCCAGCGTGGATTCTGTAGTTTTATTTAATCAGGATACTCCCTTGCGTTTAATTAAAGCGCTTAAGCCGGATATCCTGATTAAAGGCGCGGATTGGAATAAACAAAATATAATCGGCGCGGATTTTGTGGCCGGTTATGGCGGAAAGGTCCTTACCGTTAATTTAGTTAAGGGCCGCTCAACTAGCGCAATCATTGAAAAAATTGTCAGGGATTTCTCAAAAGCATAATATCGGCCGGATAATTGATGCTAATTTAAATCGGGTTAAGGAAGGATTACGTGTTTGCGAAGAAATTACCCGGTTTATTCTGGATAACCATAAATTTACGGCTCAGCTTAAGCAAATCCGGCATAATATAGATTGCTTGGGTAGTAAGATTTATACGCCGGCTAAATTGTTTAGCCAACGCGGGGCGCGGGCTGATGTGGGAAGAAGCAATTCTTGCGGGGAATTGGAGCGGAGTAATTGTAAAGATATTTTTTGGGCCAATAGCCAGAGAGTTAAAGAATCCTTACGCGTGCTGGAAGAATTTAGTAAGCTTCTGGATCTTAAAGTGGCTTTAGGTTTTAAACAGCTTAGGTATAAAGTTTATGAAATTGAGAAAGAGTCTTTTAAAAAAATCTCAAGTTTACCTAATTCTAGATAGGCCCAGTTTTCCCAGGTTTTCTTTAGAAAAAATAAGTAGTTTAGCTGCTGGTAAAGAAATTGGCTTAATTCAGTTGAGGGATAAGCTCAGCGCTAAAGCGGATGTATTAAAGTTTGCGATTAAGCTGGCCAAGCAAATAGGTTCAACTAAAACGCTCTTTATCGTGAATGATTATGTGGATGTAGCGGCTGCGGCTTTAGCCGACGGAGTGCATCTGGGGCAAGAGGATATTTCTTTAAAGCAGGCCAGAAAGATATTAGGCCAAGATAAAATTATTGGTATTTCCTGTCATAATCTGGCTCAAGCGCTGCAAGCGCAAAAAGATGGAGCGGATTATATTGGTATTGGCCCGATATATGCCACTGCCACTAAGCCTGGTTATCCGGGTATTGGCTTAAAAACAGCCGCGGATTTAAAAGCTAAGATAAAAATACCTTATTTTGCTATCGGTAATATTAGCGAAGATAATATTGAGCAAATTGTTGCTGCCGGCATCAGGCGTATCGCGGTTTGCCGGGCGATTTTAAAAACTCTTGATCCTAAGCTGGCAGCTAAACGGCTCTATATGAAGTTAAGAATAATATGACACAGCTGGAATACGCCAAGAAAAACATTATAACCGCGCTTATGCGTAAGGCCGCGCGCCTGGAAGCAGTTAAGCCTAAAGAGCTTATGCGCCTTATCCGCTTAGGGCAGGCAGTTATACCTTTAAATATAAATCATAAAATAAAGAAGCCTTGCGCTGTGGGCAGGGGTTTGTCCACTAAAGTTAATGCTAATATCGGCACCTCTACGGATAAATCCCGGATTGCTGATGAAATTCAAAAGCTTAAAATAGCGATAAAGTATGGCGCGGACGCGCTGATGGATTTAAGCGTGGGAGGTAATCTTACCAAAATAAGAAGACAGGTTTTAAAACATTCAACTGTGCCGGTAGGTACGGTTCCTATATACGAGGTGGCAGTCAGAGCTGCGGAAAAAAATAAAAATTTTCTTAAATTTAATGCCCAAGACATTCTGGAAGTATTGACTGATCAAGCTAAACAGGGTGTGGATTTTTTTACTATACATAGCGGAGTAACTCAAAGCAGTTTAAAGGTGCTCCGGCGGCATAAGCGGTTAATGGGAGTAGTTTCGCGGGGTGGAGCGATTATCGCCAGTTGGATAAAATATCAAAACAGGGAAAATCCTTTTTATTCGCATTTTGATCAAATTCTGGATATTGCTAATCAATATGATGTAACTTTAAGTTTAGGCGATGGCTTAAGGCCGGGTTCAATTTTAGATGCCACGGACCAAGCTCAGATCGCGGAATTAAAAATTCTAGGTGCATTAGCTAAGCGGGCCAGAGAAAGAGGCGTGCAGGTGATGATTGAAGGGCCGGGCCACGTTCCTCTGGACCAGATAGAGAAAAATATTGCTTTAGAGAAAAAATATTGTTCTGGCGCGCCTTTTTATGTATTAGGGCCTTTAGTTACTGATGTGGCGCCTGGCTATGATCATATTACTTCGGCTATCGGAGGCGCGATTGCCGCCAGCGTGGGGGCGGATTTTCTTTGCTATGTGACTGCCGCCGAGCACCTGCGTCATCCAACAGTCAACGATGTGCGGGAGGGGGTAATTGCCTGTAGGATTGCCGCGCACGCCGGAGATTTAGTTAAACGCCGGAAATTAGCTATTGGTTGGGATAAAAGTATTTCAGTGGCTCGTCAGGCGCGAAACTGGAAGAAACAAATTAAGTTAGCTATTGATCCGGATAAAGCCAGGGTGTATCGATTAAGCAGTAAGCCAAAGCTTTCTAGCGTGTGCACGATGTGCGGGAAATATTGTTCTATTAAACTTATGGAAGACTGTAGGCGAAAATAAATGCTTTGCGGGTGTAATTCAGTGGTAGAATGGCAGCTTCCCAAGCTGCACATGGCGGTTCGATTCCGCTCACCCGCTTGTGAAAAAAGGGGACGGTTCTATTTTTTATTATAATATAAAAAATAGAAAAAATAGAACCGTCCCCTGGTTTTTAGGGTTGTAGAATGCAGAGCTAATGAAAAACATAATTTTGATTTTAATGGTTATTGGTTTAGCCGGCTGCGCGAGCGTTCCTCCATACACCGGGCCGACTTTACCCGGCTCAACTCAAGATTTTGGCGGAGCGCGTCACCGTGTAGAAGCAGGCCAAACACTCTGGAAGATATCTAAACTCTATGACGTAGATATTGATGATATTCTTCGCCTCAATCATATTTCGGAAAGTTCCGCCATTGAAATAGGCCAGGTGCTTTTAATTCCTAACCGTTTAAGGCCGCAAAATATTCCGATAAAATCCAGCGGAGATGATTTTATCTGGCCATTGAAGGGAAGGATAATCGCGGGTTTTGGTTCTAATTATCATAATTTAATCAATCAAGGTATTAATATCCAGGTTCCCGCGGGTTCGGATATATTGGCCACCCGCGGCGGCAGGGTAGTTTTTTATGCCGCTAGTTTTGGTAATTATGGTAAGACGGTAATTATTGACCATGGAGATGGCCTGCGTAGTGTTTATTCCAGAATTTCAGAGATTTTTGTGAAACCGGGAGAAATCCTGGCAAGGGGCGCGTTGATTGGCCGAGTGGGCGCTAGTATTAGAGATAAAAATAGCTATTTGCATTTTGAGATCCGTAAAGGCACCATGCCGCAGAACCCGCTATTCTATTTATCATGATTAAAGACAGATTTTTTGACCGTAAGAATTATATCCAGATATTAGAGAAGCGCGCCAACAGCCTAAAAGAAGGTTACCGGCAGAACATTGCTATTATTGGTGACGAAAATGTCGGGAAAACCAGTATAATTTCTAAATTTCTGGCTAATTTCTATGACCCTCGGATTATTACCGTATACTTAGAAGCGCGGCCTGAGCCGCTTGAGGGGTTTGCCAAGAGATTTATCGGCGGGTTACTGTATAATTTTCTTTTAAATAGCGCCTTACCTTTAAAGGAAGACCTGGATTACCTGGTTATCAAATCTTCTCGGTATATACCTAAAACGGCGGAAAAAATAAATTTTATACTTAATGAGCTTTCTCGAAGAAAAAAAATAAATATTATTACCGAGATTTTTAATCTTCCCGAGTTAATTAATCAGGAAACCGGCAAATTCACGGTTTTGTTTTTAGATGAATTTCATAATTTGGAGGATATCGGGGTAAAAAATTTTTACCGGGAGTGGAGTAAACTGCTGATGGTGCAAAAAAATACGCTTTATTGCCTGGCTTCAAGTAAAATGTTTAAAACCCGGGTTATTCTTTCTAAACAGCTTTCATTGTTGTTTGGTAATTTTGAGGTTATTACTGTTGAGCCATTTGATATCCATACTAGCGGCCGCTATCTGGATCAATACCTGCCCGGCTTAAAGAGTAATCCGCAATTAAAAGATTTCATTATTAATTTTACCGGCGGTTATCCATTATACCTGGAGTTGATCGCTGATGCTTTATTTAAGAGGCCAGATGGCCCTGCCTGCCTGCCGGTAAGGCAGGGTTTGCTCTCCTCTAGCCAAAGCCAGGCGGATATTGCCGCGGCGGATTTAGTGGATATCCTGGAAGGTTTGCTATTTAATACTTCAGGGATTCTTAATCAGAGGTTCTCTAATTATATTAAACGTTTTTTAGATGTGGGCGCCAGCAATGATTATGTCTCTGTATTATATTTAATTGCCTCCGGGCGCAATCGGATTAAAGAAATCGCCCATATCTTGCATAAGCAAAAAAAGGATTTGGCGGTTAGGATTAATTACCTTCTAGAACTGGACGCGATTACCCGCAGCGGTGATTTTCTTAAAGTTAGTGACCGTTTATTCGCATATTGGATGCGTTTTGTTTATCAGGAGAAAATGCGTTCGTTATCATTTGACGCTAAGAATCAAAAAGAAAAGTTTCGGGATAACATCCAGGAGCTTATTGTCGAGTTTGCTAAACAGTCGGCTAAGCCCTTGGCTAACCGGGTTGGGGAACTATTGCAGCTATTTGAGGATGACCTGGTGCAGATTGAACGTAAAAGAATTCGGCTGCATCATTTTCGCGAAGTAAAGCCCTTGGTATTTGGCCAGCGTTTTTTAAAAGATGGTTTATTAGGCCGTTCTAATGACGCGCTGTGGATTATGGCGGTTAAATCTGACGCGCTTACTGAGCAGGATATCACGGAGTTTTCAAAAGAATGTAAAAGATATCATCATAAATCGCCTCGTAAAATTATGGTTACTTTGAAGGAAGTTGACCCCAATGCCAGGCTAAGAGCATTGGAAGAGAAGATTTGGACCTGGGATTTAACCAATTTAAACCAGATTTTAGATTTATTTTCTAAACCCAGGGTAATCGCATGAGCCAAATTATAAATTTTGGTAAAAATAATAGCTCTTTGGGCCAAGTAAATAGCGTAAAGATCGGCGTAATTTCGGATACGCATATTTCGGACAAAAGCAAGCACGTTCCGCGGGTAATTTTAGATGCTTTTAATCAGGTAGATTTAATTATCCACGCCGGAGACCTGGTAAGTTTAGGGGTAATTGAGGAATTAGAGAGTGTGTGCTCAAAAGTTGTGGTGGTGGCTGGGAATATGGATCAGGAGGCAGTGAAGAAAAAATATCCGGTTAAGCAGGTGTTGGAAATTTTTGACTATAGAGTGGGCCTAATGCACGGTTCGGGCGCTCCTTTAAACCTTATAGAGCTGCTCAAGGGCGCTTTTAAAGAAGATGTTTGTGATTTGATTATTTTTGGGCATTCGCATAAACCGATAAATGAAAGAATGGGTGGTATATTATTTTTTAACCCTGGAAGCGCCACCGATGTTACCGTGGCGTGTAATTCTTACGGGATAATTGAATTAAAGAAAAGGCCAGCCAGTCCTGGCCAGGCGGCCGATAGCCAAGGTGAAATTGAGGCTAAGATAATAAAAATTTAATCCTGAAAACAAGGGGACGGTTCTCTTAAAAAAGAGAACCGTCCCCGGGATTTCAAGAAAGAAGGTGTGGGGTAAAATGGATAAACTTTGGGCGCCCTGGAGAACTAATTATGTAAGCAGCCAAAAGAAAAGCAAGGGATGTATTTTTTGCCGCGCCAAAACCGGTAAATCTAAAGATTACGTTATTTTTAAAACCCGATACTCCCTGGTGATGCTCAATATTTATCCGTATAATAATGGGCATCTGCTTATTTCGCCTTTAAGGCATATTCGCGATATATCTGAAATGCAAGATCACGAAATTTTAGATCTGTTTAGATGTTTAAATAAAGCTAAAAGTTTGTTACAAAAGGTACTTAAGCCGCAAGGTTATAATATTGGGTTTAACCTGACTCGGGTTGCGGGGGCGGGTATTGTTGGGCACCTGCATTTGCATATTGTGCCTCGGTGGGTAGGAGATACTAATTTTATGCCGGTAATTTTTCAAACTAAGATCATATCGCAATCTTTGGGCCAGTTAGCCAAGCAATTAAAAAATGCCGATAAATAAAATTAACGAATTTGAAAATAACTTTCTTGCTCCTTATGCGATGAAAAGCCGCGAGTCCCGCGGCCGGGCGCATAAAGAAAGTGAACATGCCTATCGGTCCTGTTATCAGCGCGACCGGGACCGCATTATTCACTCGGCAGCTTTCAGAAGGTTGGAATATAAAACCCAAGTTTTTGTAAATCACGAGGGTGATTATTACCGCACTCGATTAACGCATAGTATTGAAGTTTCTCAGATTGCCCGGACCATTGCTTGCGCCTTAAGTCTAAATATGGATTTAACCGAAGCCATTGCCTTGGCTCATGATTTGGGGCATACGCCTTTTGGCCATTCCGGGGAAGAGGTACTGGACGAATTAATGGCTAAAGCCGGCGGGTTTAATCATAATCTTCAGGGCTTAAGGGTGGTGGATTTTCTGGAGGAACGTTATCCGGAATTCGCGGGTTTGAATTTAAGTTGGGAGGTCAGAGAGGGGATCGTGAAACACTCTTCGGTTTTTGATATCGCGGCGGCGCCTAAAGAGTTTTACCCTAAGAAAATGCCAACGCTTGAGACTCAAGTGGTGGATATGGCGGATGAGATTGCTTATGATAATCACGATTTGGATGACGGCCTTACTTCTGGTTTGATTAAGGAAGCGGATTTGGAGGATTTGGAGATTTGGCAAAAAATAAATCGTTTGATTAATCAGAAATATGCTAAAATTAATCCCGGTATCCGGAAGTATTTAATTATCCGCGGCTTGATTGATTTACAGGTCACGGATTTGATCGCGCATACGCAATCAGAGATTTGCCGGCGTAAGATCAAAAAATACACTGATGCCGTAAAGATTGATTCTAAAATAGTAGATTTTAGCGCCAAGGTAAAGCAGTTGAGAAAACCGCTTAGGCAGTTTCTCATGCAAAAGCTTTATCATCATTACCGGGTTGTGCGCATGAGCACGAAAGCTAAGCGTTTTATCCGGGAATTATTTACTGAATACCTTAAACGCCCCGCGCAGATGCCTTCAGAGATACAGCGCAGGATTCCTCAGCAAGGCCTAAGGAGGGTGGTTTGTGATTATATCGCCGGCATGACTGACCGGTACGCTTTAGATGAGTATAAAAAATTATTCAACCCCTACGAAAAAGTATAGATTTTTAATTTCCGCGGTGCATAGTATTTACCGCTTGCTTAACTCTACCTATGAGGTCAATGAGTTAATCAGCCGCATGGGCCGTTTATTTTGCCAATTTTTTAACGCCCAATATTGTTTAATTGTTTTATTGGATCCTAGCAAAAGATATTCTATTATCAAATGCACGATTAATGATAATAAGAAACTGGTAGTTTATAAAAAAACTAAAATTAGCGGCAGAGTTGAAGAAAAAATTATTAGGGGATCTTCGGCCGTTAGGCAGGGCAATCTCTTGGGTATTCCGCTTATTTCTGAAGACCTGATAGGTTTTACGATCATAAAACGCACTAAGCCGGCTTCGCCGTTTGATTTGTTTGACCAGGAGATGTTGATGACCATGGCTGAGCAGGCGGTTACCGGGATTAAGAACATGCAGCTTTACGAGGAACAGCAGCGCATAGTTTTTGGCAGCATTAAATCTTTGGTTACGTTTTTAAATACCAGGGTTTCCAGGGATTACACGCATTCACCGCATTTTAGTAAGTTGGTTTGCGCCTTAGGCGTTGAAATTCATTTAAATGAAAAACAGCTGCAAAGCCTTAAATACGCCAGCCTCTTACATGACGCCGGGAAAGCGGATATTCCGGCGGCGATATTAACTAAGACTACTAAACTTACTAGCCAGGAGTATGATATTATTAAGAAGCATCCGGTTAAAGGGGCGCAAATTTTAAGGCCGTTACAAGTTTTACGCCCGGCTATTCCGATTATTATGTACCATCATGAGAAATATAACGGGACGGGTTATCCTTCGCGCCTTAAAGGCGGCCAGATTCCTTTGGGCGCGCGGATTATGTCGGTGGCCGATGCCTTTGAGGCTATGGTTTATGGCCGGCCATATCGCCAGAGAATGGATATCGCTTCAGCGATTAAGGAAGTTAAGAGAAAGAGCGGCACGCAATTTGATCCTAAAATAGTTGAAGCCTTCTTAAGGGTAATTAAAAAGTTCAATAAGAAAGTTTATTTGGAGCAGAATGGTTCTTGAGCAATAATATTAATTTATGGTAGAAAAGCAGGATTATTCACAATCTGAACTTTTTTCGCCGGCTGAGCCTAGCGGGCAATATAAGCCCCGGAAGCCAAAAAATCCGTTTTTTTTGCGGATTCGGGGTTATGAAAAAATTATGCTTTTAATCATGGGGTTGGTTTTAACGAGTATTATTTTTTTCTCTCTAGGGGTAGAAAAAGGTAAGCGCGTTAGCTGGGTTAAAAATAATACTCCAGATCAAGCTGGTTATACTATTCAGGTAGCAACTTTTAAAAATAAGCAGCTTGCTTTGCGGGAAGTTCAGTTATTGCTAAAAGAAGGATTAACTCCGATGGCTTTTGCTAAAGGAAATTATATTATTTTGTGCGTAGGCAAATTTTCTAATCAAGAAAACGCGCAACCTCTGCTGATCCAGCTGCAGAGAACCTACGCGGGTTGCCGTGTAAGGAGGCTATAAACATGTCAATACATCCGTCATTAACTATTTCGGAAAAGGACAAAAAGGCCCGTTCAGTATTAAAACGTATTGAACGTATCAGGCAGATGCGGGAAAAGGGTAATTGGAAACCAGGGGATTCGGTTTATGGTTTACCTAAGATTAAGACCTTAAGGATTAAGATTAAGAAAGAGAAGGTGGAAAAGGCCGCTACGGCTACCGAAGCGGGCGCAGCGCCGGCAGCTGCCGGGGCAAAGGATGCCAAAGCTGCAGCTTCTAAGGATGCTCCCAAGGCCGCGGTTAAGGCCGCCGCTAAGGCTTAAGTAATGTTATACCGAAAAGTGGCTGTCACGCCTTTTGTGACTGTCACTTTTCCGCTCCGAGTAGTAAAGTGACTGTCACGATTTTTGTGACTGCTTACATTCTAGTTTCTAGTGCAACAGATTTAGTAAATATTTCGTTAGGCGTATTCCAATTTAAAACTTTACGAGGCCTGTCATTAAGCATATCTTGGACCTCTTGAAGCTTATT
>Ga0247841_10000650_pt1 | contig 87885 bp, 87 predicted proteins | sample LaCruzMarch2015__2_FD_192410 | JGI IMG/M metagenome (GOLD analysis project Ga0247841, IMG submission 192410) | Freshwater microbial communities from meromictic Lake La Cruz, Castile-La Mancha, Spain - LaCruzMarch2015_18m | ecosystem: Environmental > Aquatic > Freshwater > Lake | place: Spain... | reverse complement strand
CAAAAGCATTAAGCCGATTAAAATAAAAAACGACAGATTAAAATTTCGCAATTTCATTGTAATGAAATTATACCACAAAATTAAATATTATGGGAAGGGCAGAGACAGGTTTAAAAACTATCCCTACAAGATTTATAATTTGCTTAATATTAAAACGGCTGTTAGATTTATAATATGACCCGGTAGTGAAATTTCAACTGGCTCCAAGGGAGCGAATATGCTGGAGTCATATAATTATTTGAGATTAACTTAACAGAAATCGACAAACTAAACAACTCGTTTTAATTGTTGAAATTCTACTACTGGGATGAAAAAGTTAGAACAAATTTTTGCCAATTTGCTGGAAACTAAGATATCAATTGTGTCTTGGATATGCACTTTTCTTTCCATAATATTTTTACGCGTCTTTGAGGAGCAGTTTATTGCCAGATCTCAAAAGCTTCTAGGTTACCAGTTGGCTATAGAATATATTCATAACTTGTATTTTTTTCTGATCGCCTTTCTTCTAATCTGGCTTTTTTTAAGCCTTTATTTAAGGATAAAAATAATAAAACTAAGTTATTTGATGATCTGGGCCTCGCTTCTTATACTTCTCCCGCCAATTTTGGATATGTTGAAAACAAAAGGAGATGTTTTTTGGAGTTTTTATGTCATTGGTGATGCTAACAATTTAGGAAGGCAATTTGTCACGGTTTTTGGAGATTTTCCATCTGGAATTGTGTACTTCGGGACTAAGATTGCTTTTATAATTGCTATCTTGTTTGTTGCGATAGCCGTCTTTTTAAAAACAAAGAATTTTTTAAAAACTGTACTAGGCGCTTTTTCTGCTTATGTCATTTTATTTTTCATGGGTAGTTTTCCAACTCTTTTTGTTTTCGCGTATAATTTTGTTTTTGGCCATCAAAAAGTTTCCGAGATAAGAGGTTTTGAGATAGCCCGTTTTTTTGGATCGCCCCAAAATATTCTTGGCATAAATAGCTCAGATTTTATGTACGCTTTTCCCTATAAAGTTGAACTTTTCTATTTTCCATTCTTGATTTTTCTGCTGACAATGCTTTTTTATCTAGCGAAAAAAAACAAATTATTTGCGGTTATCAAGAATTTTCGCTATCCCCAGATGGCTTATCACGCCGGACTATTTTTTCTGGGTATGGGGCTAGGGTATCTTAACTTCCGTGAAAACTTTGAAATAAGTGTATTTTCCCTTGTTTCCATGCTAAATCTGGTTTTAAGTATCTGGCTGGCCTGGATTGCTTCTGTTGTTGCTAATGATATTTATGATTTTGAAATAGACAAAATATCAAATCCAGACAGACCTCTGCCAAAAGAAGTTTACGCTGTTTCCGAATATGCGCAACTCGGAATAGTCTGCTTTTTGCTTTCGCTTCTGGGAGGAATTACTATTGGGTTTAATTTTTTCGCACTGCTTCTCGTCTATCAGATAATTGCCTGGTTTTATTCCGCTCCGCCCTTTAGGCTCAAAAAATTCCCAGTAGTCGCGGCATTTGTCAGTTCCCTGGCATCGCTCATGGTTATTTTTCTGGGGTATATCCTCATGTCTCCGGATCAAACCATTTATACCTTGAGCTGGCGGATAATCTTGCTTCTGGTAATCTGCTATACGATTGCAATTCCGATAAAAGACTTTAAGGACATCGAGGGAGACAAAAGATATGGCATCTGGACAATTCCGGTGATTTTTGGCAAAAGAAACGCAAGACTGATTGTGGCTATAGCCCATTTTTGTTCATATATTTTGAGCGTTTTCTTTTTAAATGAAATGAAGCTATTTTTTTGGGCGATAGTTTTCGGGGTGATAAACTACGCTATAGTGATTTCAAAAAAAATAGATCCGCGGAGGATCTTTTGGTGGGTTTTAGCAACAGTTTCAATCTATCTGCTTATCATGATAAAGATTGTTTTTGTGGATAATTTAGGCAAGTTTAATTTTTAGACATGGTCAATATTTCAAAAAAAGAAAAAACGCTTATTTTTCTGACCGGATCACTTTTTGCCTTTTCGATTTTATCCGTTTGGTTTTTGTGGAAAAATCCAAGCATGCTAACTTTAATTTTGCTTGTTTTGTCTTGTTTGGAACTCATTGCGATAAGAAGCAAAAAAGTCCTGATAATCTATATATTTTGCGGAATCTGCGGAGGGGTTGTCGAATCAATAGCGGTATATCTAGGAATTTGGAAATACGGCCTTCCTACTTTTTACTTTATCCCCTTTTGGCTTTTGCCTTTATGGGGAAATGCCGGAATATTTATTATTTGCTTTTATAAACTTTTAGGAAAAGTGCCTTGGCTCAACAATAAACCCCCACACTTATAAACCTACTTGTCTTGCTGGCAATTAGGCATCCGAATTATTATAAGTGTGGGGGTAAATCAGAATAATTTTTCCATTTTCTTCCAGTCGTCGATTGATAACTCTTGCGCGCGAGAGCTCGGATCAATTCCGGCTTTTTTTATTTTTATTTCCGCTTCTTGTTTGCTGATATGGAAACTACTGCTTAGATTATTTGATAACACTTTTCGTTTGGCGCAAAAACCGGCCTTAACAACTCGAAAAAATCTTTTTCTTTCCTCACTGCTTACTTCTTTATTCTTACTTATTACTTCTATTTTTATTACTGCCGAATCCACTTCCGGTGCTGGCCAAAAAGCCGTACGCGGAACATAAAAAAGCAGTTCTGGCTTGGCATAATACTGCACAGAAACAGCCAAAATGCTCATGTTTCCAGGTTTTGAGCAGATGCGCTCGGCTACTTCTTTTTGAACCATAAGAATCATTTCTTTCGGCGGAAATTCAGTTTCTAAAAACAATTGGATTATTGGGGAGGTAATATAATATGGAATATTAGCAACAACTTTATAATCAGTGCCGTCATCCTGAGGACGGCGATCAGCCGGACGAAGGATCTTCCTACCGCTACTGCTAGTAGTATTATTTAGTAGATTCTTCACTCCGCTCTGGCGGATTTCAGAATGACGGATGATTAATTCCGGTAAATTTATTTTTAATATATCTCCATATAATATCTCAATTTTTTTATTAGTTTTATATTTTATTTTTAATTGTTCCGCTAAACTTTTATCAATCTCAATCGCAACAATCTTTCCAGCGTGTTTAATTAACTCTTTTGTCAGCGTTCCTTGCCCAGGCCCCACTTCAATTACAAAATCATCCGCCTTCAAATCAGCAGCTTTTATAATTTTTTCTAATACAGTTGTATCTTTTAGAAAGTTTTGACCAAGGCTTTTTTTAGGTTTCATAATAATGTGTCATTCTCGCGAAAGCCTGCCGTCGAGGCAGGAAAGCGGGAATCCAGTTGTGAATTATACAGATCCTTCGCCACCACTCAGGATGTTAAACTAAAGTTTTGTTTAGACAAAAATTTAGTTTAACACTTCTTCCACTTTTACTCCAATTACTCCCGCGCCAAGTGAAGCGATTTTGGCAAAAGCTGGCTTATCAAGATCAATAATTCGGCCCTTGCCATACGGTCCGGAGTCATTGATTTCAACAATGACTGATTTTCCATTGGCAGTGTTGGTGACGCGGGCAAATCCGCCCCGAGGTATCGAGAGACTGGCAGCATACATGCCTCCCTTAAAAGCATACCATGTTCCTTGTCCCTTTTGAGCTTTGCCGGTTTTGACATATGTCCCTTGTACTTCAACTTGTGTTACCGGCTCTTTGATTGTTGATTTATTAAGAATCACCCGGGAAATTTCTTTTCCATTTTTATAGGTTATTTTATATTTAACCTCTCTTATGCCTTTTTCTCCCGGAATTTCTACTTTTTTCTCCCTCCAGCCAAGTTTGTTGTCGTTTTTGGCGGCGATTTTGAAATCGATGTCTTCTTGTTTGGTAACTTCTTCAACATTGATCCGGGTAACGATGACTGTAATGTTATTTTGTGGAAGAGAGTTGAGATCGGGTTCGGTTTTGTCCAGCCTGGTTAGTATTATGTTGTTTTCAGCCAGCGACCTTGAAATCTTCTTTTCCATCGTATATATATCTAGTTTTTTTTCATCCACTTCCGCTTTCATCTTTATGGCTCTTCTAATTTCTACATTCATGCTGGGATAAATTTTTGTTTCTTTCGAAGGAATGATTCGGTCATGGTCACCAAGTTTTATATTTTTTTCTTCGAGCAGCTCTGAAATAGTATTTTTTCTGGTAGTGGCCTTGAAGTGCAGTCCGTTATCATTTAGTATTATCGCCTTATTGGAGCCGTCAAAATCGACAGTTCTGGCGGGAAAATAGGCGAAAACAACATATGAATATGATAATACAAATAAAAAAATAAAAAACACAAATATTTTTACAAGAAAACCGTCTCGCATTCAATTGAATATTAAACATTAAATATTAAATAATAATCAATACTTAATATTCAATGTTAAGTTTTACTCTGTTTTAAACCTGTATTGTATCGCTTCGGCGATATGCTCCGGCTTGATATTTTCTGACTCTGTTAGATCTGCAATGGTTCTGGCAACTTTAATTATGCGATAATACGACCGGGCGCTCAAATGAAGACTACTGACGGCTTTTTTCATGAGTTCGATGCAGGACGGATCAAGGGCGCAGAAATTTTTTATTTGCTGAGATTCCATTTCGCTATTAGTAATTATTTTCAATCCTTCAAAGCGTTTTTCCTGTATTTTCCTGGATTTTTCTACCCGCTCCCTTATATTTTTAGATTTTTCCGCTGGTCTATTTTCAGCCAGTTTTTCAAATTTTAGGCGTGGGACTTCGACGTGGAGGTCGATGCGATCAAGAATCGGCCCGGAGATTTTTCGCTGGTATTTTATGATGCTGGCCGGACTGCAGGAACACAGTTTTTCCGGATCGGTCGCGTTTCCGCAGGGGCAGGGATTCATAGCAGCCACAAGCGTGAAACGAGCCGGAAATTCCAGTGTCCCTTGGGCGCGCGAGACTGATATTGTCCCATTTTCAAGAGGCTGGCGCAAATTTTCAAGGACTCCCCGTGAAAATTCAGGAAATTCGTCCAAAAATAAGATTCCGCGGTGAGCCAGGCTGATCTCTCCCGGTTTTGGATACGTTCCTCCTCCGACCAGGGAGACGGCGCTAGCGCTATGGTGTGGAGATCGGAACTGCCTTTTGGTTATAAGGGAAAGTTCTCTTTGTAGCTGTCCGGCTACCGAATATATCTTAGTTATCTCAAGAGCCTCCGGAATAGTTAGTTTCGGTAGGATCGATGGCATGGTTTTAGCCAAAAGTGTTTTTCCTGATCCGGGCGGTCCGTTTAAAATGACATTATGTCCTCCCGCAGAGGCAATTTCTAAAGCTCTTTTTGCATGTTCTTGCCCTCGGATATCTGACATGTCGACAAAATGTTCTTCGTTTTCGAACAACTCTTCCAGATTTATCTTAGAAGCCGGTGCAATTGATTCTTCTCCTGTTAAATGTGAGATCAGGCTGATAAGATTTGTAACGGGAAATATGGTTATACCGTCTATTATCGAAGCTTCCTTGGCGTTTTCTGCCGGGATATAGAATTCTTTGATGCCTTTTTCTTTAGCCAGGATTGCCATGGGAAGAACGCCTTTTATCGGCCGGATTTTTCCGTCTAATGACAATTCGCCCAAAAAAATTTTTTCTTTTATATCAAAGTTCAGCTGGTTAGTGGTAATCAAAAATCCCAAAGCCATAGGAAGATCATAAATCGGCCCTTCCTTTTTGAGATCAGCCGGAGCCAGGTTGATGGTGACTCTTCCGGCGCGATGAGGCGGGAGATACCCGCTGTTTCTAATGGCCGAGCTGACCCGATCGCGAGATTCCTTTATGGCAGTATCCGGAAGACCGACAATATTAAAAACATGAAGACCGGCCGAAACTGCGTCAGCTTCAACTTCGACTAGCTCGCTTTTTAGGCCGATTGTGGCGGCCGATAGAACCTTGGAAGACATAAATTAAAATCAAAATGAAAATCTCAAAATGCAAAATGACAAATTAAAATGCAAAAATTATTTAATAATTCTCTCATTTTTAAATTTTTCGTTGTCATTTTTATTTTTGATATTTAATATTTCCATTAACAATGCCATTGCTCCTATTGTAATATAAATATCGGCAAAATTGAAAACAGGCCAGATACGTAGGTCTATAAAATCGGTTACACAGCCGAAAAAAAGCCTGTCTATCATATTGGATATAGCTCCGGATATTACTAAAATCCGAAATCTAAAATCCGAAATCAGAAACAAATCAAAATTAAAAAATTTAAATGACCAAAAAAATCTTTTTGAATTTTTGTCATTGATATTTTCATATTGTTTAGTATTTAGTGCTTCGTGCTTCGTGTTTCCAAAACTTGATATTAATAGCATTATTATCAATAGCCAAAGGATATAAAACAAAAAATCAGGAAATTTTATGCCAAAAGCCAAGTTTTGGTTGCAAATATAAAATCCGCCACTGGTGCGGACAATATATTTGGATAACTGATCAATTGATATTAAAACAACAAATAATGCAATATTTCTAAGTTTTGCCATTAGTTGGTTTTTTAGGTGCACTTTATGCAAGTTTTGGCGCTAGGATTGACCCGGAGTCTTTCGATGTCAATTTCTTTTTGACATTTTTCGCATATCCCATAGGTGCCTTTCTTGATTTTTTCGAGTGCGGACAGTACGTCTTGAAGCTGTTTCTCAAGAGATGTTTCTACGGATATGTTTCCGGTATATTGATCGACCTCTGTGGCATTATCATCTTTGTCGGTGCCGATTTCTTCAAAAGTTGTTTCATAATCCCCTTCCTTCTTATCTACTGGCCGGGCAATTCTCGATAAATTGCTTTCCAAATCTTCTTTTTCTTTCAACAGAAGCGTCTTTAGCTCTTCAATAACTTTTTTTTCCAGTGCCATATGGTTTTATCCCCCACCACTTTTTCACTTTTTTTAAACTTCCGGCTAAGGGCCGAGTGAAAAAGTGGTGGGGGATGAATTAATGTTTAGCAGCAAGTATACTACAATTATAACAAAAAATAACTTCAATGTCTAAAATATTCTAGAGGCTGATTATATGCTTTATTCTGGCTTTTTTATGCTCAAGATCCAGCCAGACAGATATGGCGTCAAAGCGGAAGGGGGCATTGTTGAGTCCATTTCGTCTCAAATAAAGATCACCTATTTTAGCCATTTTTTTAAGTTTTGCGTAGGAAATATTTTCTTCTGGCAGCGTATCCTCGTATTTTTTCATTTCTCTCGTTTTTACTTCGACAAAAACTATTACCTCCTTATCTTTGGCAATGATATCAATTTCTCCCAGCATGCGTCCGGTCGTATTCTTATAGTTTAGCTCTGTGATTTTATACCCCTTTTTTTCAAGATATTTAACGGCAGCCTTTTCGCCAATATCACCAAAACTTCTTTTTTTTGAGATTGCCATGTTTCCATTATACCCTTTTTGGCAACAAAAAAACACCTTCTCGGTGATATGGTAACCGAGGCGCTTAAGCCTCAAATAATAAATAAATTAGGCAAGCGCCTCAGTGTTTGTCATGTACTAACACGTCGGCCGGAAATCATTTAGCCCGGGTGAGAGGCATCGATGATTATAGGCAGCGTGTATTTTATGTACATGCCTATTGGCTATATATCTGACTTATATCGCCTTACTTCTGCCATCCTCTGGCACGTGGCCTTTGGATATAAAAGAACTTAACTTTTTATTTTTTGTTTTTATTTTAAAAAGTTTTTTGTTTTTATTTTTAGGGTCCTCCAGTCAGAATTGGAGGCGGCTTTGGCGCGATGGCCAAAACGCTTGGACAGCAGAATAGTTTTCAATCGCAAATAGGGGGAAATTGCGATTGAAAACTATTCTGCCATGCTTTCATTCTGTTTTTAATGTCCAATGCTCTCTAATTATAACAAGAAAAACGGCAAAAGTCAATGGGAGGAGATGTAAATGGCTTAAAAGCAGGCATTACTGGGTTGGTGTATAGATATTGCCATTTTAGTCATACCACGGCATTATTAAATTACTTTTCTTTTTTTAGTTGTTTCCGTAAAAACAGGGACATTATAAACAAGTTATCCACAGTATTGACGCAAAGCTAGGGTTAGTTGGTGCTAGGAGCGGTATTCGATACATTTATGCTATCAGTGCTGCTATTTATCGGGGAATTGTTTTTTATACGATCCATAATAGCTCGGATGGTCAGCTTAGTTGTTCCAATCACTAGCTTATTTTGAAAAATTGTATAGTCGACGGTTAATTCGCCAAAGGGGGTGAGATTATTATATCTAATTTCCATGTTATCGTAGCTGCTGCTACTAAAACTTTTAATCTCTGAATCATAGGAAATGTCTAAAAATAATGGTTCTATTTCCTTCACAATATCTGCTTCTTCCTGAAAGAGTGCTTTTTTAAGCTTATAGTCATCTATTGAATCCACAACCAATCCCAATCTTGTCTTTTGGTTATCGTTATAAATAAACAAACTGAATTTCGTCTCATTATTCAAGTTGGAAATCAATTCTTGGGAAAAATTAATTTCCATTTTTGAAGCGAAAAGTGAAAAATTTACAGGATTATTTTTTAAATCAGTTACAACAAATTCAATTGGCGTAAGCGATCCGGATTCCGCTACTTTGTCGACATATTTTTTTATAATTTCTTTAATCTTAGTAATATCGGAATTATCAATGTCTATAGCAAGATAATTGGGGTTTTCTATTGAAAAAGTGATTGGTTTTTCAATGACGGGCGGAGGAAGCTCAATCAACTCTTCTTTTTGTTTCTGCTCCTTAGTTATCCAATAATAATAGCCTCCAGCTCCAAAAGCCAAAAGCAGAAAACAGACTATGCCAATAAGAATTAATTTTTCCCAATTAGCCTTTTTTTGAACAGGTTTATTGGTTTCCTTTTTAACTTCGAGGGGAATAGTTTGGCTTAAAAAAGGACTACTGCTCTGTTTTTCTGGTGTTTTTGTTTCTTTTATCTGAACCGGTATCGGCTGCGAATCAATTTTGTTTTGAGAATCATTAAAATCAGGTTTGCTGACTTCTACTAAATCGCCTTTCATTGTGAATACAGGAATGCTTTCAGCTATTTCCTGACTGAATTTTGTATTGTTGCTTTCTTTCTCCTCACGGTCAGAAGAAAATATATTTTTGTTTAATGAGATCATTTTTTTTCAAACTAAAATAAAAGCGAAACATTTCGCTTTTATTTTACCACAAATCATAAATGTTGGCCAATGTTGATTTAAATAATTTTTGTAACTGCCTTAGCTGAAAGATTAATCCTTCCCTGAGAATCAATTTCTTTGACTTTTACAGGGATAATGTCTCCGACTTTAAGCACATCTTCAACCTTTTCTATTCTTCTGTCAGCTATTTCAGAAACATGGATAAGGCCTTCTTGTCCCGGAAGAATTTCCGCAAAGGCTCCGAAGTTCATGATGCGGGTTACCCGGGCGTTGAAAATTTCTCCGGCCTTCACTTCATGAGTGAGGTTATCAATCCATTTTTTGGCTTTTTCTGCAGAGGTTTCATCGGGTGAAGTTATGAAGATTGATCCATCATCCTCGATGTCGATCTGAACACCCGTTTCATCGATGATTTCATTGATAATCTTTCCTCCAGTTCCGATAACATTTCTTATTTTTTCCGGATTAATTTTCATAACTATAATTCTTGGCGCATATTGGGACATTTCGGTTCTCGGCGAAGGGATGGTTTCAGTTATTTTCTTTAGAATGTCAAGCCTATTTTTGTGGGATTGCTCCAGAACGGATTTGAGCATTTCCAGCGTTACGCCATCCACTTTCACATCCATTTGCATGGCGGTTATTCCAGTATCGGTTCCCGCTACCTTGAAATCCATATCGCCATAATGGTCTTCTAGGCCTTGTATATCAGTTAAGACTTTGAATTTCCCATCTTTTCCAACAATTATACCCATAGCAATTCCACTGACCGGCCTTTTTATCGGAACACCCGCATCCATGAGGGATAGAGTTGATCCGCAGGTTGAAGCCATAGAAGAAGATCCATTTGAAGAAAGAATTTCCGAAACTAAGAGAATGGTATATGGAAAATCTTCTTTTTCTGGAAGAACCGGAATGAGTGCTTTTTCAGCTAGTGCTCCGTGTCCGATTTCACGTCTTCCTGGCCCGCGCATCGGCCGAGTTTCTCCGACTGAAAATGGGGGGAAATTGTAATGATGGATATATCTCTTTTTCATGTCGACTTCCATAGTGTCGATTATCTGCTGGTCGCCAGGCGATCCGAGGGTAGTAACTGTAAGGGCCTGGGTTTCTCCGCGAGTAAAAAGTCCTGTTCCGTGCGTTCTAGGCAAAATTCCCACTTGGCACTCAATATGTCTGATTTCGTCCAGTTTTCTTCCGTCTGGTCGTTGTTCTTTTGTGAGGACATTTTCATGGACGATTTCATCCGAAACTTCTTCAAAAATAATTCCGGCTATTTCTTTCAGTTTGTCGAAATTTTCGGGATGATTTTCTTTGATAAAATTGTCCACTTTTTCCTGGATAATCTTCATTTTTTCCTCAATGATCTGCTTATCTTTGTCATAAAGCGCTTCTGCTAGTCCTTCGCTAATAAACATTTTCTTTATCTTTGACTCAAAATCAGAATCTCCCTGGACAAGGGCTGGTTGGGATTTAGTTTTTCCGATTTCTTTTTGAATTCCTTCCAAAAAAGTGGCAATTTTCTTGACGGCTTCCTGTCCGAAAGTTAGAGCCTCAATCATATCATCTTCAGTCACTTCCTTTGAACCGCATTCGATCATGTTAATCTTGTCATTAGTTCCAGAAATAAGAAGGTCGAGAGAGCCTTCCGTTGTTTCTCCGTTCACCGGATTGAGAATCAGCGCTCCATTGACTTTTCCTACTCTAACTGCGGCGACTGGACCTGCCCATGGAATATTGGAGATAGAAAGGGCGGCTGAAGCAGCAATAATAGCAATAATATCCGGATCATTTTCTCCGTCATAGGACAAAACAGTCAGAACCACCTGGACATCATTTCGCATGCGATGGTTAAAAAGTGGGCGGATAGTCCGGTCGACGGCTCTTCCGGAAAGGATAGCGTCGTCAGATGGACGTCCTTCTCTTTTAATGAAGCGTGATCCTTTGATTTTTCCGGCGGCATAATAGCGTTCTTCAAAATCCACCATTAAAGGAAAATAACCGCTTATTTTTGAAGCGGCTTTGCTCATAACAGCGGTAGCCAAAACGACGGTGTCACCATAGCGAACAGTGACAGCTCCATTGGCTTGTCCGGCCAGAAGTCCTGTTTCGACTTCCAAGATTCGTCCTCCGATTTGGAGAGACCATTTTTTAGATTCCATAGTTATTTTAGCCCAAAAAAGACGTAGTTTGTTTGAGAACAAAGAAACTAGCTAAAATATGGAAGAAGGATTTACGAATTACGAATTACGAATTGATGATTTCATAAAACTTAATTCATAAACCATTCCATTTCTTAGCTTTTTGCTTAGATAGGCTTTTAAAATTACTTATTTAGTAGCTGAACTCTATCCTATTTTAGTGATTTTGTCAAACAAAAACATCCCTTTCGGGATATTTTTGTTTTTGTATTCAATAACCTTTTAAATGGCTGGCTGAACTGGAGGAGCTGGCTGGACGGGAGATGTGCCATTTCCGGAAAATGCCAGATAGGCTGGAACAATCAAGTTGGCCACGGGGATCAGTATTAATATTCCCAGCCATTCTTCTTTCCCGCATTCTCTTGAAATTGCCATCCATACCAAGACCTGTAGTACTATCCATACAAGATTTACTAAAGGAATAAAAATTAGGATGATCCACCAGACTGGTTTTTTAGCAATTTGGAGCATAAGGACAATGTTGAGAATTGGAATCCAGGCAAACCAACCATTGGGAGTATTGGTTTTTTTGGCTATTTTCATGAGGCAAATTGCCATGAAAATATAGATAGCCAGGATAACAACGGCGATGATTAAAAAAAACCCAGCAAAAACGGCTAAAAAAGCAGCTGCTGCCGCATCAGATCCGGCGTCTCCGCCATAATTGCCATATGTTGCTGCAAAATTAGGATCCATAATTACACCTGCCTTTCTATTTTATATTTGTTTTATATCAAAAACTTCTTCTTGTTCTCGCTCAAGTTTGTGAAGCTGTCTAACTCTTCAATAAGCTTATTGCTGGTGGATTCCTGGAAAGCGATTCCTTCCACCCGACAGCCGGTTGTGCTTTGGATGTATTTTACAAGAGGAATATAGTCGCCGTCTCCGGAGACAAGCACGATGGCGTCAAGCGTTTTTGACATTTTTATGGCGTCAACCGCAATGCCTACGTCCCAGTCGCCTTTTTTGGCTCCACCGGGAAAAATCTGAAGATCTTTAGTCTTCACTTCATATCCGAGTTTTCCCAAAGCTTCGAAAAATTTTTCTTCCTGGCCTTCCAAGGTTTTTATCCCATAAGCGATGGCTCGGATAAGTTTCCTGTCTCCTGCAGCGGTGCGAAGCACCTGTCCAAAATCAACCTTCTTCTTGTAGATGACTTTGGCTGAATAATACAGATTTTGGATGTCTACCAAAACTCCTACGCGCTGTTCTTTAAATATGCTCATAATAAAAAATTAAAATGTAAATCTCAAAATGCAAAATGACAAATTAAAATGTAAAAAGAATACTATTTCTTATTTCGTATTTTATTGCAACCTATCCTTTTAATTCCAGTTTTTTTACCAATGTCTTGTAGGCTTTCTCGTTCGTTTTTTTCAGATAGTCCATCAGCTTCTTTCTTTTGGAAACCATCTTAAGAAGCCCGCGTCTGGAATGAAAATCTTTGGAATTTTTCTTGAGATGCGAGGTCAATTTTTTGATCCTTTCGGAAAAAAGCGCGATTTGATACTCCGGAGATCCGGTGTCTTTTTCGTGCCTTTTGACTTCTTTTGTCACTTTCGATTTCTGCTTGGCGTTAAGTGCCATAATTTTTGGGCATAACATTCGTTACGCGATGCGATAACCAATGTTTGCTAATAAATATTATGTATAAACAGTATAATAATAATGAGGTTTTGTCCAGTCGGTTTAGTATGATAAAATGATTTAGTTATGGAGACTAATATCTTAGAAAAACTTAATCCATCCCAAAGAGAAGCTGTGGAAACGACCGAAGGGCCGGTTTTGATTATTGCCGGGGCAGGATCAGGGAAAACCAGGGCGCTGACGCACCGGGTAGCATATTTAATCTGCGAAAAAAGAGTGAGGCCGGGGAATATTTTAGCGGTGACGTTTACCAATAAGGCGGCGCAGGAAATGAAAGAGAGGATAAAAAGCCTGCTTGAAAGCAATGGAGGTGGTGCTAACTTTCCTGTCATGGGGACATTCCATTCAATTTGCGTTAAGATTTTGCGCCGGGAAATTGATAAGATCGGATTCAAAACCAGTTTCAATATTTTTGACGATCAGGATCAGCTAGCCCTTATGAAAAGAACGATGAAAGAGATGCAGATCGATCTGGAGCAGTTTCGGCCAAAAGCCATTTTGGGAGCCATATCCAAAGCCAAGAACGAACTCATCGATGCACAGGAATTTGAAAAAGGCATTGGCGGATATTTTGAAGAAATAGTGTCAAAGATTTATACGAACTACCAGAAAAAGCTGAAAGAGCAGAGCGCTCTTGATTTTGACGATATTTTGATGTACACGGTGAAAATATTTCAAAAGTTTCCAGAAGTTCTTGAAAAATATCAAAACATCTTCCGATATATCATGGTGGATGAATATCAGGATACCAATCACGCTCAATATCTGCTGATAAAGCTCTTGAGCCAAAAGCATGGGAATATCTGCGTTGTCGGCGATGACTGGCAGGGAATTTATTCCTGGCGCGGGGCCAATATTCAAAATATTTTGGATTTTGAAAAAGATTATCCAAAAGCGAAAACAATAAAGCTCGAGCAAAACTATCGTTCCACGCAGAACATTTTGGATGCGGCATATGGCGTGATCTCAAAAAATGTAAACCGGAAAGACAAAAAGATATGGACCGAAAATTCAGGCGGGCACCTCCTTGTCTCTTATGAGGCAGATAGCGAAAGAGACGAGGCTGAATTTATCGTGAAGGAAGTATTGGGACTGAAAAAGAAGGGACATGACTATAACGATTTTGTCGTGCTATACAGAACCAACGCCCAATCGAGAGTGATTGAGGAAGCGATGCTCCGAAACTCGATTCCCTACCGAATCATTGGCGGAATAAAATTTTATCAGCGGAAAGAAATCAAGGATATCGTTGCATATCTGCGACTCATTAATAATTTTTCTGATGAAACTTCGCTCGGAAGAGTTATAAATGAGCCAAAACGAGGCATAGGAGAAATTACTTTGGACAGGTGGATAAAATTTGCTAGAAAAGATAATAAAGATGCAATTGAAACTGGCCTCGCAATTTCTAGTTTCCAACCTGCCTCGCCGGCAGGCAAGATACGCGATACTAAGATTGACAGCATTGTTAAGTTTTGTGAATTTGTCAGACGCATGTCAGAGTTAAAAAACAAACTTTTGATTACGGATTTTATCCAAAAAGTTTTTATCGAGTCCGGATATGAAAAATATCTTTTAGATGGAACAGAGGAGGGTGAGATGAGAAATGAAAATGTCCGCGAGCTTCTGACTGTTGCCAAAAAATATGAAGATTATGAAAGTGAGGAGGCTTTAAATTTGTTTTTAGAGGAAGTTGCTCTTGTTTCTGATACGGATAATATCGACCAGAACAAGGAATCGGTGCATCTCATGACTCTCCACAGCGCTAAGGGATTGGAATTTGGAGTCGTTTTTATCGCCGGTCTTGAAGAAGGTATTCTTCCTCATTCCAGAAGCATGCTGAATTCTTCGGAAATGGAGGAAGAGCGAAGACTGATGTATGTCGGCATAACCAGAGCCAAAGAAAAAGTTTATCTTTTGTTTACGTCAGAGCGGAATATTTTCGGATCAACTCAAATCAATCCGCCGTCAAGATTTCTAGACGATATTCCGGAACATCTTAAGGAGGATTTTCGATTGCCGATTGACAATTTTCAAATTGAAAAAAATATGAATCTGAGAAACGAAAGTCCTAAAATCGAAAATCGAAAATCTTCAGTCGTAAATTTTAGAGATGGCGATCGGGTGCATCATGAAATGTTTGGTGACGGAATGGTAGTGGCGACTCAGGGAGATGTGATAACGGTCGCTTTTAGCAAAGTAGGCTTGAAAAAATTATCAGCATCAGTCGCACCTCTCAAGAAAGTATAAAGAATTAAGAAGTAAGAATTAAGAAAAATCCATTCCAACTAAGGGAATGGATTTTTATATAAGTGATATAAAAACTTTATTCTTAATTCATAATTCTTACTTCTATTCTAGTATATAAATCCTTTTACTGCCCGACTCCCTGTTGTTATTGTTCTGGAAGATCTCTTGGCAAATCCGGCGTAGTTCATTTCTGAAACCGTGAATGATCCGCCGCTTACGCTTTCAACGATGGCCACGTGCCCCCACCATGATTCAGAACTGACCATAATAGCTCCGGGTCTTGGAGTTCTGCCTGTTGAATATCCAGCTGATTTGGCGTGATATAGCCAGGTTCCAGCGTTTCCTCCCCATGGCACATATCGTTTTGAGGCTACATACCAGGTGCAGTACCCATATGGGAATCTGTGCCCTGCCCCAGCTCTTCCAGATAAAACTGATTTTCCAGCAGAGAATGATTCATAAGGCCTTGCGGCAATTCCAAGCGAACTGCCAGGCGTAGTAGTAGTGTTGGGCTGTGGCGCTGGTATATCCTTTTGGCCATCCGGAATCATAATTTCAAGCCCTTCCGAAAGCTCTCCATTAGCCGGAAGATTATTGAAGGCAATTATTTTGTCTTTGTCCGCTTTGTATTTATCAGCAACGCTGTTTATATCGTCCCCTTTTTTGACTGTGTAAGAAAGTCCGGAAACTGGAAGAATAAATATTTTGTCTCCAGGCATAATGGAATTTACATCGTCTAGCTCATTAGCCCAAAGAATAGTATTGGCAGTTACTTTATGCTTGGCCGCAATCCCGCTAACCGTATCCCCATCCTTTACTTCATATATGATAACTCCACCGTCTTCTTCGGGATCCTTCTTGATTGGACAATTAGAGGCGACTAAAGCTTGACCCTGGGTCAATAATTCCTCGCTTTCATTTTCTTTTTTTTCTGGATCGGGAGCGGAGCTTGATTCAGCGAGGGGGGCAAGCGCCAGGTTGGTCTTATTGCCTGATTTTAGAAACATTTTTCCTTCCAGAGGATTTCCATAATTTTCGGTCGCTCCAAAATAGCCAAACAAAAAACCACTGGACTCATGGCCAGCGGCCAAATTGGTGGCTGAAACCAAAAGAGCGCTGGAGATTACGACAATGAGTGCAGAATAGTTCCGAAAAACATGCAGAACCTTGATAGTCCGGTGCTCTTTTATGAATCTTATTATATTTTTTTGTGCTAAGTGAATCCGAGTAAGCAGTTTTGCGAGATTTTGGCGTCCTAATAAACCTTCCGATAAAGCTGATATTAGTTTACTAATAAGGTTAACCTTTCTTATGGTTTTTGACCGGATTTAGCCAAAAAGGGCTATTTCACAGAGTCTAAAACCCTAATTCTTACGTAATGCCCAGTATATATAAAATTGATATTTTTGTCAAAACCATTTTTGGGCGGTATAATCAGAATGTCGCACAATATTATTTATGAATATTGGAGAACTTAAAACCCAATTTTTGGAATATTTGGAAATCGAACGTGGCCGGTCGCAAAAAACGATTGAAAATTACGATCACTATCTTTCTAATTTTTTGGGCTGGGCGAAAATCAGCAATGCTTCTAATATTACAGACAGCTTAGTCAGAAATTACAGAATTTTTCTTAACCGCTATAGGGATAAAAACGAAAAAGGTCTCAAAAAATCTACGCAAGGGTATTACATCATTGCGCTTCGCAGTTTTCTGAAATACCTTTCCAAGCGGGACATCAAAACGCTTCAGGCAGAAAAAGTAGAAATTGGCAAAAATCCGGAACGGGAAGTTGAATTTTTGGAATCTGAAGAAGTGGAAAGAATAATTTTGGCAACTTCCGGCCAAAGCCTCAAAGCTCTTCGCGATCACGCCATCCTAGAGCTTCTTTTCTCTGCCGGCCTTCGTGTCTCAGAACTGGTTAGTATCAATCGAGACAGACTTGATCTTCGAAGCGGGGAACTATCAGTTCGCGGAAAAGGCGATAAAATAAGGGTAGTTTTTATATCCGATAGCGCTAAGAGTGCTATTCGCCAGTATCTTGAAAAACGGACTGACATTGATCCGGCCTTGTTTGTCAGAGACGCCAAAGCGCAAGAAAAATTCGAGAAAAAAAAATTCTCCTTCCCTGCCCGAGGGGAGGTGTCCGAAGGACGGAGGGGTGGGAGCAAGGATAAAGACGATCTCCGCCTCACCCCTCGCTCCATCCAGCGCATCGTGAAATACTACGCTGTGAAAGCCGGTATTGTTAAAAATGTCCATCCGCATACGCTTCGCCATTCCTTTGCTACAGATCTTCTAATCAACGGTGCTGACATCCGATCAGTTCAAGCGATGCTTGGCCACTCTTCAATCACCACAACGCAAGTTTATACCCATATAACCAACAAACAGCTCAAAGAAGTGCATCAGGCGTTTCATGGGAGAAGGAGAAAAAAACAGTATCATTAAAAAATTAATAGCTAAATAACAAAACGGGAGGTGCTACATGTTCAAACTGAAAAGAGAGGACGGAACGGTATTTGAAATTTTGACCATGGACCAACTCAAAAGGGTTTTTAAAGCATGTGGTCTGGTATTTTTTGGGACGTTCGTGACGGTAAACTATGCTACAACCTGGGTCCAGTGGTCATGGTTTTTTATCACTGGACTTATCACTTTTCTGACCGCCTTCATTATCATTTTGGAAAAGGCGAAAGAAAAAAATAAGGCTCACGGGATCCTGCTTATGGAGGAAGGCATGCTGATGCTGGGAGCCTACGTGCTTGTATCGCTGGTTCTTTCAGAAGCAAAAATCGTAAAGATGAGTGTGTGGTGTTTAATTGGATTTATCATTTTACTGGTAATCGGCTTTGCCTATATCTATTTATGGGTTAAGCAAGCCAGAGAAAACGCTACAAGCACCTTTTTGTAGACAACTCGGACTTTAACAAAGACCAGGTTGCAAAACGCCCATCGGTTTTTACTTCAATGGGCGTTTTTTTGTGGACTTAGTATGTCTGCATTGGAATCAAATAATAGCCTTTCTCAAGGAAATGGCAGAAATAAAGGCTACTCTAACCATTGAAGCAAATTTTGCATAAAATAGCAATAGCAAGGTTTATCCTTTAGCTAAGCTATTTTCTCTACGGCACTGGATTAGAACCAGAAAACAAGAAGAAAAACAACAAGACGGCTAAAAATGAAAAGGAGCCAATCGCATTGTTCTGCGACTAGCTCCCCTTGTGCTCGGTGAGCACGGACTACTTCTTTACTACTTCACCCTCGGTCTTTAACGCCTCGGATACTACGGTGGTTTTCGGCACGAGTTTCACGGATTCCAGCTTGCCGTCCTTGTAGGTTATTTGGACTTGAGCACGGAAGTCGTTTTGCCCCTGAACAACCACTTGCTGAAGGCTAACTTCCTTTGCCAAGGCTCCATAGATTTCCTTTTCCTTGTTGATTCCAGAGCCTATGCTGTAGCAAGTTAGCCCAATAAGAACCAAGGCGTAAGGCAACCACTTCCAGTGCGTTTCTATCATAACAAGAATCACGCCCAGACCGACCACCCAAAGAGTAAAACCTATCCAGTATAACATTTTTCCTCCTCCTTTTCTGCGGATTGTTGACGAGATATGTTTTCACCTACTGGTGAGTTGCTTTTAAGAACTTCCAAGTATCCTAGCATAACCTAGCCTTTCTGTCAAGGTTTGCGGTGGCGACAAAAAGGGCGTAAAATCAAGACAGTAAAGAGTAAGTAGGAAAGAGCCAAAATAATTGTTAATTTTGGCTTAGGTAAAGCAGAAAGTCTTGCAGCAAGACATTGCGTTATTTAAGGCATAGCCTTAAAAATGGCAGGCACCAAAAAAACGCTAGCAGAAAGAGAGGAACTACTGCTAGCAGTTGAAGAGGTAATGTTCCAAGGGATTCAAAATGCAAGTTTTATCGCCAGACAATTGAAACTTTCAACTCCAACGGTTCAGGAATATCAAAAAGCGATTCTGAAACGCTGGGAACTAACCAATAGAGGCGGAGCAGAACTGTTTGCCAAGGTGAGGGCGGAGCAAATTGAGAAAAAGAGATACATTGAATTTGAACTTTGGAAGAGATTAGGAAAATCAACAAACGAAAGTGCGGCTCTCGGAATCATCAGAACCATAATAGAGTTGCAAAAAGACCAGTGCTGGCTGGCTGGGATTTCAAAAGTGCTGGACGAAAAATAAAACATAGAAAACGACAAGGGGCTATTTCGCAAGAGTAGCTCCTTTGTTTTTTTCTTCAGAAAGTTTTATAATAATAATCAAGAAGTAATATAAACATTAAGAAAAAACCAATGGACAAAAATAAAAAACCCAGCCCAAAAAACAAAGCAATTATTTATACAAGAGTTTCTTCAACCAAACAAACAGAGGGCGGCACCAGCTTGGATTCTCAAAAGAAAATTTGCCAAGACTATTGCGGTAAAGCAAGTTTAGAAGTGGACAAGGTTTTTTCAGAAAATGCAGCAGGGGCAAAAATTACAAGAAGAACGGAATTGAAAAAACTTTTGGATTATGCAAGAAAACACAAGCGAAAAATAAACTACCTTGTTGTTTATAAGTGGGACAGGCTGGCAAGAAATATGGAAGATAATCTTTGGATAAGAAAAGAATTTGCCGCTATGGGTATAGCTGTAAAATCTGCAACGGAAGCAATGGATGATTCCCCAGCGGCTAGATTGCAGGAAGGATTATTAGCGGTTTTTAACGAGTATGATAGAGATTTGAGAAGGGAAAGAAGAATGACAGCTAAAAATAAAATCAAAAAAACAAATGGAAAATCAAAACGAACAAAATAAAAGTGAACAGGAAGGAGCGGAAAGGGATTTGCTGGAACTGGCGGACATTAGCACGGACAAACAGCTTGATGATATAAAAACAGGAAAAATAAAATGCAAAGAATCAAAGCCAAAGAAAATCTAACTTTCAGAGCTATTATCTATACCAGAGTTTCTTCCAAGGAACAGGTGGAAGGAACCAGCCTAGGCACTCAAAAAGAGGGTTGCCTTGCGTTTTGTAAAAGAGAAGGGCTGGAAGTGGACAGAATCTTTGTTGAAGAGGGCGAAAGTGCCAAGGTCATTGACAGGACGGAACTGAAAAAACTTTTGGAATACGCCAGAAAAAACAAAGGCAAGATTTCGCACCTCATAGTTTATAAGTTTGACAGGTTTGCTCGGAATCAGGAAGACCACTTGTGGCTACGGAAAGAATTAGCCAGCCTCGGCATAACGGTAAAATCCATAACGGAACCAATAGACGATTCTTTGGCTGGAAAGTTGCAAGAAAGCATACTGGCGGTTTTCAATGAATATGATAATGATTTGAGGCGTGAGCGGTGCATAAACGGAATGGAAGAAAAACTGAAAGAGGGTATCTGGTGCCGCAAGCCGCCAATCGGATATAAAATCCCAAAGAAACTCGGAGCCAAAGAGAAAAAGATGTTGCCAGATATTCCAGACATTGATAAATTTCCGTTTATTGAGAGGGCGTGGAAAATGTATTTGACTGGAAACTATACAATGTCGGAAGTAGCAAGGACAATCAGCAAGGAATCAATGGGAATGGTCAAGATGTATGACCAGCAGCTTCAGCATATTTTCAAAAATAAATTCTACTGCGGAATTATCGTAAGTCCATTTTCAGGACAAGAGTATAAAGGACTTCACCAGCCAATGATTACACTGGAAGACTTTTTGAAAGTCCAGCAGATAATGCAAAGCAAGGGCGGCAAAATCATAACTCAAAAATTGATAAATCCAGACTTTCCCCTTAGGGGTTTTATACAATGTGGTGGTTGCAAAAATCCATATACAGGGAGTTGGTCAACTGCGAGAAATAAAGAAAAGCACGCCTACTATTTTTGCCATAAGGAAGGCTGCAACGAGAAGAAAAAGGGCGTCCAAAAGTTGGTGTTGGAAGATGACTTTTTGAATCATCTCAGAGAGATAACGCCTAAGAAAGAATTTTTGAAAAGGTTTGAAGAGGCGGTGGTAAAAGTATGGAAAGATAAATACAAGACAGTGAATGAGGATTATGTGAGGTATGAAAAGCAACTGGACACTATCAAGAATCGCAAAAATAGCCTGATTGATATGAAAACTAAAGACCTACTTTCAGACAAGGAGTTTCAGGAAGAAAAAGACAGGGTCAATAAGGAAATAGAGATATTGGAACTAGCAAAGGCGGATTCCAGAATTGATATGTTTGAGCTGGAAGCCACCATTGAATACGCCAAACACTTTATAGAGGATTTGCCCAGACAATGGTTTGACTTAGGCGTGGAAAACAAAAGACGGTTCCAAAAACTGGTATTTCCAGATGGTTTGCCCTACCTTAGAAATGGAAAGTTTGGAACCGCCAAAATGTCCGTTATCTTTGAGCTAAATCAACAACTTCAGAATAAAAATACTAACTTAGTGGGACCAGTTGGATTCGAACCAACGACCAAGCGGTTATGCTTCTTACTATTGCTTTCGCAACTTCTTTCGAATTTGTAAGCTGGACTATCCCTTCATCCCGCATAGCGGGATGTCTGCCATCTAGTCTCTACACCTTCCCCGACACGCGCCGAGGCTTGGCTCGGGATTATCATGCTTTATAAAAAAGCGAAGACTTCCCCGAGTTTGACAGAATTCACTTGAAAATTACTTTTCAAGCAGCCCTTACAAAATCATTCATATTGTGTTATAATAAGATTATGAAGACCATCATAACTTGTTCGGTTTGTAATAAACCCCTGCATGGCAGACAAACAATGTATTGTTCTTCTTTATGCAGAAATCAAAATCTTCAATCTTATCAATCTCAACAAGTTCGAGGATTTAATCGAAAAATGGTTCTCACAAAAAAATTAGGAGGTCGATGTTCAGTTTGTGGCTACAGCAAAAACCTTTCCGCATTAGTTTTTCATCATATAAATCCAAAACTGAAAAATTTTCAGCTTGATATGAGATCTCTATCCAATCGAAAACAGGCACGAATAGACGATGAACTAAAAAAATGCATACTTGTTTGCCGTAATTGTCATGCTGAATTACATAATCCTCAACTTAACACAATTTTAGAATGAACTATTTGAGCCGCCTGCTCTACCGCTGAGCTATGGTCCCGTGGGTGTGAGAGGACTCGAACCTCTGAAACCTCTTCCATGTCAAGGAAGCGCTCTAACCAACTGAGCTACACACCCATTATACTTCAATAAGCTTATTTTAAAAAATATTTTTTTACAATATTTTATTTCTCAACTCCTATCGTTTTAACCGGGTCAGGCACTGGCAAGGTTTCTTCTTTTTTCTCTAAAGCTTCTTCAGAAACCATTTCTTCTACTTTGGGCTTGGCAATTTCCAGAAAAAAAAGATACCAGGCAGATTGGATAAAAGTTTCATAGATGGATCGGACAGAAAGGACAATGGCCAGAAAACAAATAGCTCCGACGCAGGCGGTAATGATGGCTCCGTGAGTTCCAGCGACAGAATGCAGTCCAAATCCAGCGGCCAGGAAAAGCAAGGAAAGCGGAATAATTATCATAATAATTGCCAGCATAAGTGCAAATCCTATCGGGATAAACAAAAGCCACATTATGATACTGGCCAGAATATTTTTTCGGAATAACTCATAAGCTTTTTCAAGTGCGTTCCAGGCAGAAAGCTCTCCCAGCACTACATAGATATTTCCGTAAACTTTTAGGAATGAGCATAGGATCATGACTGGGATAAGGATTATGAAAGCCAGGATTCCTAGAAATATTCCTGTTACAAAAGCTTTATTTATGAGTACAAAAGCTACGGGCGTTGCTAGAACTATCACTGATGCAAGGATAAGAAAGGATATTGTCAGTCCAAGCACGAAAAGCCTGCCTAGATATTTTTTTCCTTCTCTCATTCCTGCCTTAAAGCCGACTGGCTTATTTTTCAAAACCGCGTCAATGGACTTCAGCAGTCCTGCTCTGGCGATTATGCCAAAAATGACGAGAATTATTATTATGATGGAAAATATTATTGCGCCTGCGATTATCATTTGCATATGCGAGTTTATGAATTCTGAATAACTGTGGAATAAAACACTGCTGGGGCTTGCCGGTCCTTCGTTGTGTCCTGAGCCTAGATTGTAGTTTATTCCAGGACTGGAAAGAGCGATAATCAATCCAAACCACCACAAAATACGATGTTTCCAAGTTATTTGCCAAGCGTCTTTTAATATTTGGATGTAATTTATTGTTTGCATTTTTTTAAATTTTATACCATGTTTACCTTTACTTCCGTTTCTTCTGGTTTAATATTGTCTTCTGGCTTTTCTTTTTTCTCAATTCCTACCAATGCATTAAATTCTTCTTGCTCGATAGTTTCTTTTTCAAGAAGGACAGAAGAAACTTTATCCAAGACATCTTTTTTGTCAGCCAGCATTTTTTCTGCAACATTGTAAGCATTGTCGATGAACTGGGAAACTTGCTTATCGATATCTTCAGCTGTTTTTTCTGAATAATTTTTCTCTTCACGAAGTTCTTTCCCAAGAAAAATAAGTTCTTCCTTGTGTCCAAAAGTCCTGGGGCCAAGATCACTCATTCCATAGCGGGTGACCAAGTTTCTGGCAATAGCAGTCGCCCGTTCAAGATCGCTCGATGCTCCAGTCGTCACATCTCCAAAAGTTATTTCTCGCTGACATATCCGCCAAGAAGGACAGAAAGCTCATCGATGAAATAATTCCGGCTGTGAAGAGTCTTATCTTTTTCCGGTGCGCTCAAAGTATATCCGCCAGCGTGTCCTCTTGAAATGATGGAAACTTTCTGGATAGGATCGGCGTTTGTGAGATAGGCTCCGATTAGAGCGTGTCCGGCTTCATGATAGGCGATGATTTTTTTCTCCTGTTCGTCGATTCTCCGACTTTTTCGCTCTGGTCCCAGAATCACTTTTTCAATCGATTCGGTCAGTTCATCTATGCTGATATTCTTTCTTCCGCGCCTGGCGGCCAGGATGGCTGCTTCGTTCAGAAGATTGGAAAGATCAGCTCCGGAAAACCCGGGAGTTCTCTGAGCGATAACCCTAAGATTCGCTCCTTTTTGGATAGGCTTATTTTTAGAATGAATTTTCAATATTTCCATCCTTTCTTCGATATCCGGAAGATCCATGACCACCCGGCGATCAAATCTTCCAGGCCTGAGAAGCGCTGGATCGAGAACATCTGGCCGGTTAGTAGCGGCAATTACAATTACGTTAGTACTGGTGTCAAATCCGTCCATCTCGACAAGAATTTGGTTTAAGGTTTGTTCTCGTTCATCGTGTCCTCCGCCGAGTCCGGCTCCCCGATGTCTTCCAACAGCATCAATTTCATCGATAAAAACAATGGAAGGAGCACTTTTTTTGGCTTGCTTAAAAAGATCACGGACACGGGAAGCCCCAACCCCGACAAACATTTCCACAAATTCCGATCCGGAAATATTGAAAAACGGAACATTGGCTTCTCCGGCTACGGCTTTTGAAATCAAAGTTTTTCCGGTTCCGGGCGATCCAAGCAGAAGCACGCCTTTGGGAATTTTGGCGCCAAGATTCAGAAATTTTTTGGGATTTTTCAAAAATTCAACTATTTCATAAAGCTCTTCCTTGGCTTCTTTGGAGCCAGCCACATCAGCGAAAGTAACTCGCTGTTTTTTGTCCTTTGGATCAGTCATTCTGGCGCGGCTCATTCCGAAAGACAAGGCCTGCGAGTTTCCGCGTTGGGCCTGGCGGAACATAAACCAGACGAAAGCAGCTACAAGAATAAAGGGAATAAGAAAGGGAAGAATATTGGTCAGCCAAAAAGTAGTGGATGATTCTCCTTTAACATCAATATTGACCGCTTTCAATTTTTCACTGTCTACTCCGTAGTTTTTTAGCGATTCTGTAAATCCAGTTTCCTTTTCTTTGGTTGATTTTTGTACTGCGCCGTCGTTCAGCGTTATTTTTAGATCATTAGTTTCAATCGCTATTTCCTTGACTTTGTTGTCATTAATTTCAGTAACGAGCGTGCTCAAGGAAATTGGCTGGGGCTTAGCTTGAGGCGCGCTGTAGAGGATGGATATAGCCGCAATAAACATAAAAACGACCAGTACGATGCCGATATTTTTCAATAAATTTCGCATGATTTTTATAATAATTTAATTATTTTCTATTCTTAGCTTATCACCATTTCGTGTAACTTTCAAACCCTGAAATAGTACAACCTGAGCTTTGTTTTTCGTGCTTTTTATGATTTTTAGAAGCTCTCTGATATGAGCAGACTCAATATCCCTGAGATCGCCCTTTTTCTCCAGGATAGAATTCAGAAGGATTTGTTTTTGGAGAGATGGATGGAGCAATAACAGTTTCTTTGCTGATAAAATCTTGTTTTTTTGGATTTCTTTCTTGGAAACATTTTCAATTAGATCGAAATCTTCACGGATAGATTCTGTCGCGTCGAAAATTGTTTTTTTGATTCCAGAATTGAAGTTTTTCTCAAGATATGGAATAAGCTGGTTCCTGATTTTGTTCCGCAAATATTCTGATTCGAGATTAGTCTTATCGGTTTGGTAGGAAAGCTTATTCGTTTCGAGATAATTTATAAGTTCAGCTTTAGGAATATTAAGCAGTGGACGGATGATGCGGTTATTTTTGTAGGAAATTGAGGAAAGTCCGGCCAGTCCTGATCCTCGGATCACGCGCATGAGAAATGTTTCAACTTGGTCGTCTAGCGTGTGGCCGACAGCGATATAATCAAAGCCTTGTTCTTTTCTTGTTTTTTCAAAAAAATCATAGCGAATCTTGCGAAGAAAATCTTCTGAAATATTTTTTTGTAGAGATGTAATTAATTGCGTCTTTTTGGATTTCTGACCAGACGTGATAAATCGCGTCTCTACGGTATTAAAATTATAAACAAAGATTGGGATATTACATTTTTTAGACAGTTTTTTGACAAAATCTTCATCTTTCTGGCTGTCAAATCCTCGAAGATTATAATTTACATGAGCAATGGCCAGCTCAAGAGCGTATTTTTTTTTCAATTTTGACAATATATCGAGAAGCGCAGTCGAATCTGGTCCTCCGGAACAAGCGATGATTATTTTTGAACCGCGTGGAAAAAGATTATGCTGAAAAATGGTGTTTTGGACTTTTTTAATCAGATTTGGCATATGTAGGCCGTCATTCTGAGTTCGACGACAAGTCGAGTGAAGAATCTGTTTTGTGACATTGCTAGTAATGATTTGCAATAGATCCTTCGCTTCACTCAGGATGACGCATTTTTTATAATTTTGGCAACTTTTTCTACTGCTTCATCTAGCTTGCCTTCTTCATTTATAACTTTATAATCATAAATATCCTCATGCTTCATCCATTCCTTAGTATATTCCATCCGCTCTTTTAGGTATTCTTCAGTGACATTGGCATCTCTTTTTAGTATTCTTTTTCTAAGAATTTCAAGAGAAGGCGGTGCGATATAGATCGATTTTATATCAGGAAATTTTTCTTTGGCTGTAATAACCCCTTTATATTCTATTTTCCAGATGCCGATTTTTTCAGACGTTCCCACTCTTTCTAACTCTTTTTTTGTGACGCCGTAAAGATTATTATTATATTCCCTGGTCCATTCAGCCATCTCGTCGTCTCTGACCTTAGCTTCAAATTCTTCTTTAGATAAGAAATAATAAGGGTTTTTTTGAGATTCTCCGGTGCGCATCGGTCTTGTGGTTGTGGTGATTATTCTTTCGATCGAAAAAGACTTGCTGATTCCAGAAATAATCGAATCTTCACCGGCGCCAGAAGGTCCGGAGATAATAAAGATGTTTGACATAAAAGAGAATTATTTTTTAGTTTCTTTTTTAATTGTTTTTTTCTTGGGCGCTGCTTTCTTTTCTTTTTTATCCGCCTTTTCTTTCCTTGTTTCTTCCTTAACTTCTTTTTCTTCTTTCTTATCTTTCTTGGCAGGCTTCTCCTCTTTTACCTCTTTTTCATTTTTAACCTTTCCTCCAGAATTTTTTGCGCTAGCCAGAGGCTGGTCAGCCTTTGGCTGAGATCCGCCTTTGGCGGATTTCTTGTCAGTCAAGACTAATCCCATTCGGTGTTCTCGCGGTTCAATGGAAAGAATTTTCCAGTCATATTTCTCCCCTACCTTTATAAGTTCATCAATATTTTTACCAGGATACATCTCCGACATTTCGCTGATATGAGCCAATCCATGGATGTCCTTGTCGAGATATACGAATGCTCCAAAATGGTTGATTTTGTTGACCGTTCCAACTACAACGTCGCCTATCACATATTTCTTTCCAATCTCGCTCCACGGATCCTTTTGAAGAGCGCGGATAGAAAGAGAAATCTTGTCGGCGTCAATGCCGATAATTTTGGCGTCCACTTTGTCGCCCACTTTTATGATAGTTCTCGGATCTTCAATAAGCTGCCAGGCTAGTTCCGAAATATGAACCAGTCCTTCCAGCCGCTCTTCATCCTTGGCATCATCGGAAGTTCCTTTGTTGGAAAATTTGATGAAGGCTCCAAAATCCACTACCCCGCTGACTTCACCCTGAACGGTATCACCGACATGCAAGTTGGAAATGATTTCTTTGTCTTTCTCGCTTTGCGCCGCTTTTTCACTGGCGATGAGTTTTTGGGTTTCCTTATCGGCATCCAAAATTCTCACTTCGATTTCCCGGCCGATCATTTTCTTGAGGATTGTCAAAATTTTATTCTTGTCGCCATCCTCAACTCTCGGATAGTTCTTGCTGGATAGTTGGGAAACAGGCAAAAATCCGGATATGCCATTGACTTCGATGAGAAGTCCACCTTTGTTGGCGCTGATAATTTTCGTCGTTATTTTTTCTTGAGTATCTCTCTTTGATTCAATGTCTTCCCAGGCTTTTTCGTGCGAAGCTTCCCGGATGGAAAGTTCAATATATCCATTTTCGTCTTCCATGTCCATGATAGTGGCAGTCACCTTATCTCCGATTTTGGCTTTTCCTGATCCCATGCCATCCTTGATTTCCTTTCCCAGCACTATGCCTGTTCCAAAGGGGGCAAGATCAAGATACATTTCAGAAGAGGTGATATCAATCACTTTTCCTTCCACGACATCTCCTACACGCGGAAAATCAACCGCTTTTTTGTTCATCAGTTTTCCCATAGGAGTTTCATCGCTTTCATTTTTGGCAGGCTTGTCTTTCTCAGACAGGTCGCGGTCTGTCTCTGCAAGCTCATTCTTTGAAATATCTTCTTCTGGTATTTTGTCTACCTCTTTGGCTAATTGGTCTAGAATGTTGTCCATGGCGTTAAATTTAATCAAAATTAACTGTTAGTTTTTTTAGTAATTATTAGTTTATTTAGTGTTTTTATCAACACACAAAAGAAACAAATAACTAACCAAGGAAACTAAATTTTAATAGAATAAAATAATTAAAAATTATACTTGTTGATAATAAAAAAATTCCCATATCCAGGAATTATCAAGAAAATTAATGATTAGATCGGAATTAAGGCATTCCGTATTCAATTTTCCTAATAATTATTGTGTTTAGTAGTATATTTTAAAAACATGGCCTTGTCAAATAGCTCTGTTTTTTCTTTTCTTTATCCAATAAAGTATTAAGTAGGCAATAACAATCAAAGAATAATTCGTGATCATAAACCACGGCGTTCCCCAATGGAAGCCGTTTATTTTAAAATCGGAAAAGGGCCAGAGGAAAGGCGTTGGATAGAAATCGTAAGAATGAGAAGGGATGTCCATTAATATATGCAATAACCATCCGCCCATCACCCAGATAGGCTTTCTAAAAATCAGCCAAATAAGGCCGAAAACAAGAAAGAATACGAACAAGCTGTGGCTGATGTTATATAAATTATGAGTCAGTTGGCTAATAATAAGGCCATTTCCCGTAGCTGGCTCCATATGGGCTGGTCCCGGATGTTCTATTTTAGGAATGGATGGGAATATATAAGAAGCGAACATATAGATGAAAGCTGGGGCGAAAGCAAAAAAATCGGGAAAAATTCCCCAAACAACCATCCATTTGAGCTTTAGTGGCTCTTTCTTTTTTAGATTAACGGCTTTTCCGGCCGACCCAGCCCAAAGCCCGTGTGCGAGTATGTCCATATGGGTAGTATAGAGTATTTTGTATAAAGTAGAAAGATATTTAAAAAATAAAAAACCAACCAGCGAATTTCAACTGGTTGGTGTTGATTGTTTATGTCAAGAACAAATATTCTTACCTCTTTAAAACAGGTTCAATCTCTTCAGCGAGTAATCGACGGACTTCGAAAGCCGGATCGGAAGCACCGAGAATTTGCCGTCCAATAACAAGGTAGTTAGCTCCGCTTTCGATGGCTCCTTGGGGAGTAGCAATCCTTTTTTGATCCCCAACATCGACTCCAGGTGAGCGAATCCCGGGAGTTACCAGTGTCATTTGAGGATACAATCGACGTAATTCTTGCACCTCTTCTGGTGAGCAAACCAAGCCATGAGCTTTTGCTCTGTGAGCGATTCGAGCTAACTTAAGTACTTGTTCCATGGGCTGGCGGATGTAAATTTCTTTACAAGTGTCAGGGTCAATGGACGTCAGGACCGTAACAGCCAAAACCTTTGTGGGTGTATCTTTCAATACTTTGACTGCTGCTTGAACCATTTCCTTGGATCCGGAAGCATGAACAGTAACGGCCCAGGGCGGACTTGGAAGAAGATGCTTGGTGATATTTTGGACGGTATTGGAAATATCATGGCTTTTAAGATCAGCCATGACCCTGCCATAGACCTGCAGGTTGGGAATCAGATTTTCAATCCCCTTGTTAAAAAGCAGGTCATTGACCTTGAGAATGCATCCGCTGGTTCTCAAAATGTCAATCATTGGGAGGATTTCTTCCCAGCTCTTCCCGTCCAAAGCGATGATCAGTGGATTTTTCTCCTCAAGATCCGGGTCGCATCTCTCCATATATTCATTTTCAATAAGGTGTCGGCGAATGTCATGAAGATGCATTCCTGGCCAGACATCCATATTGATGCCGAGTTCGGAGAATTTTTTCTTCCAGCCTTGTTGTCGGTCAACTAAAACAACTAGAGGAAGAAGTTTCAGGTCACGAGTCAGACATTCCTGGTAAGGTCCAAGCTTAGATTGACCATCTGTAATTACATCATCGTAAATACATACTCGTTCGCCAGCAAAACATTGACCGCTTATCTTAGCATCTGCTACCCTTCCTTCTTTCACTTCTTTGCGTACCGTGAAGTAAGGGACGTTTACTAGTTCGGAAATTCTTGACGAAAATGGCGTGATCGCGTCAGGAACTTCAACGAAACGATCAGGATTGATCCGAAAAATGGGATTGGCAAATATTCGAGAGACATAAGCACTTGCTTTCGGAATATTCCTTGCGTCGCGCAGATTGGCGTAAATGTCTGTTGTTCCTCCTTTTTTTAGTTTTAATTTGCGCTCATTATCCCACTTAATGAGTCTGTAAAGAATGAGGCGCTCAATGACTTCAAAGCGCTCTTCGGGGGTTAACCAAGGTGTCAATGAAACTGGCATAGATGGTACCTCCTTATGGTATGTTATTGTGTAAGAACTTGTGAATACTGCCAAAAAAAATCCAAGACCTCCTTTTTTTTCTTGGAAATTTTAAATCTTCATTAAAACTAAAGTAAAAAAGCCAATTAGTCAAACAAGAATAAATCTCGACATGCAAAATTTATTATGCTACTATTAATTAGTAAAAAAACTTATTTTATGCTAGATATCTGCCTCTTCGGCAGACAGGCAAGCTACTAAATACTATATATAACCCTTATGAACATCCAATATTACGGCCATTCCTGCTTTAAAATAACTACAAAACCAGAGGGAAGAGGCCAGCAGGACGTGGCGCTTTTTATCGATCCTTTTGACAAATCAATCGGCCTTCGTCCACCCCAAGGCAGCGCAGATCTGGTTCTGTCCACTCATGCTCATCCCGATCACAACAATATCGAGGCAATCAAAGGAGAACCATACATAGTGGATATACCGGGAGAATATTCAGTCAAAGGCATAAATATAATCGGAATCACATCGTTTCATGATACAAAGCAAGGCGCAGAACGGGGACTCAACACAATCTTTGTCTTTGAAAGCGAAGATATGCGGATCTGCCACATGGGCGACTTAGGATCAGATCTCACTGAAAAACAGCTGGAAGATATAAATGGCGTTGATATTTTGATGATCCCGATCGGCGGAAAACACACCATCGATGGCAAGAAAGCAGTGGATATCATAAAAAAAATCGAACCAAAAATAATCATTCCGATGCACTACAAGATTAATGGATCTAATGTGGACGTGGACGATGAAAAGAAATTTTGTTCGGAAATGGGAAATTGTCCCAGGACTAAAGTTTCCAAATTCAATGTTAAAAAGAAGGAAATAGAGGAAAAGAGCATGGAAGTTGTGCTTATGGGAATAGAGTAAATTTACGAACTTACGAATCTGGAGAAAATACGAATAATGAAAACAAAAAGTAATTTGATATATGCTGACGAGTGTTATCAGATAATGGGAATAGTTTTTGGAGTTTATAATGAACTTGGATTTGGACACAAAGAAAGCGTTTATCAAAAAGCAATTGCTTGTGGATTTAGAAATAAGGGAATTGATTTTAAGGAACAATTAAGGTTCAAGCTAAAGTATAAAGAAGAAGATATCGGACTGTATATATTAGATTTTCTAGTGTTTAATAAAATAGCTTTGGAGATAAAACAAAAAAATTTCATTTCTGGTAGAGACATAAAACAACTCTACAGATATTTGAAAGCATTGAATCTAAAGCTTGGAATAATAATCACATTCACCCATGAACAGGTCAGATATAAAAGAATTGTGAACTTATAGTCAAAGACATTAGTAATTTCGTTTAATTAGTACGTTCGTAAATGAGTATACAAGATAAAATAGAGGAAATACGCAGAAAACCGGAGCATATCCGCATCCGCTACGTCTGGATGTGGGTGGCCATTTCCATGGTGATCATTATCGCTATCTGGATAATTTCACTAGTGGCGCAAAATAAACAGACGAACAGCGCTGACTCTCTTTCAAAACAGCAACTGATGGAGCAATTTCAGGATCAAAAGAAATCATTGGAAGACACGACAAGTCAAATGAAGAATTTGCAGGGGCAAGTTCAAAACGGTACCAGCAATAGCCAGAATCCAAATTTTAATAACAATAATTCAGGTGAAGGAATGATTAATCAATAAAAAATATGGCCAAAGAAGTAAAAAAAGAAATAAGAGTGGAAAATATTAAGAATCGGGAAATTACCGAAGAAATATCACAAAGTTATCTGGATTACGCTATGAGCGTCATTGTTGCGCGGGCTCTTCCGGATGTTCGCGATGGCTTGAAACCGGTGCACCGAAGAATCCTCTATTCCATGTGGAACACTGGTCTTCGCTCAACGGCTAAATTCAAGAAATCAGCTACTGTAGTCGGAGAAGTGCTTGGAAAGTTTCATCCGCATGGCGACAGCGCTGTTTATGAATCTATGGTCAGGATGGCTCAGGATTTTTCTCTCCGCTATCCCCAAGTCCGCGGACAGGGAAATTTCGGATCGATGGATGGCGATGGTGCGGCCGCTTATCGTTATACGGAAGCCAAACTTTCTGCCATTGCTGAAGAAATGCTGATTGACATTGAAAAAGACACAGTGGATTTCGTTCCTAATTTCGACGGACAGCACAAAGAGCCGACTGTCCTTCCGGCCGGACTTCCTCAACTACTCCTCAACGGTTCGATGGGAATCGCCGTTGGAATGGCAACCAACATTCCTCCGCATAATCTGACTGAAGTGATTGATGGAGTTTCACATCTTATCGAAAATCCGGATGCCAGCATTGAAGATCTGGCGGAATTTATAAAAGGCCCTGATTTCCCGACCGGTGGAATCATTTACAATAAAAAAGACGTCCTGGAAGCCTATCGAACCGGCCGTGGGAAGATTCTTACTCGCGCCAAAGTCGATATTGTAGAAAATAAGGCTGGGGCGTTTCAGATAATCGTGACGGAGATGACTTATGCGACCAATAAAGCCACTTTGATTGAAAAAATGGCCGATTTGGTGCGCGACGGAAAGATATTGGGAATCCGGGATATTCGTGACGAGTCCGATAAGGACGGCGTAAGGATTGTCATTGATCTGAAAAAAGATGCTTATCCGCAAAAAGTTCTCAATAAACTGTATTCCATGACCGACCTCCAAAAGAATTTTGGAGTGAATATGCTGGCACTGGTGAATGGAATTGAGCCAAGAGTTTTGAATCTGAAGGATATGCTGGAGGAATATATTGAACACAGAAAAGTTGTCATCACAAGACGGACTAAATATGATCTTAATAAGGCCAAAGACAGAGCGCATATATTAGAAGGACTCAAAAAGGCGCTGGACAACATCGATGCGGTGATTGATACGATCAGAAAATCTCCGACCAAAGAAGATGCGCACGGAGCTCTCATGAAAAAATTCAAGCTTTCCGATAGACAGGCGACTGCTATTTTGGAAATGAGACTCCAGACTCTGGCCGGACTCGAACGAAAGAAAATCGAGGACGAGCTGGCGGAAAAAATGAAGCTCATTTCCGAATTGGAAGCGATTTTGAAATCGGAAAAAAAGATTCTTTCAATTGTGAAAGACGAGTTGGCTCGGGTCAAGGAAAAATATGGAGACGAACGAAGAACTAAAGTTGTGAAAGGTGGAATCGGAGAATTCAAGCAGGAAGACCTGGTTCCCAATGAAGAAGCGATTATTACTATTACCAAAGAAGGATACATCAAGAGGATGAATCCGACTGTATATAAGGTGCAAAAACGGGGCGGGAAAGGCGTGATCGGTGCAACGACCAAAGAGGGAGATGAAATTCAAAAACTTCTTGGAGTGATGGCGCATGACAATCTTCTTTTCTTCACAAATTCTGGAAAAGTTTTTCAGACTAAGGCTTATGAAATTCCGGAATCTTCCCGCGTAGCCAAAGGACAGTCGATTGTCAATTTCCTTTCTCTTTCTTCGGAAGAATCGGTTACTGGCATCGTGGCTTTTGGAAAAGACGACAATTATAAATACCTGATGATGGTGACGGAAAATGGAACAGTCAAAAAAACAACCTTTGATGAATTTGATAACGTCAGGCGTTCGGGACTGCTTGCTATAAAACTAGAAAAAGGCGATGCGCTCCGCTGGGTAGAGGCGACGACCGGATCGGACGAAGTGATTGTAACGACTGCCGGAGGCCAGGCTATCCATTTCAAAGAATCTGATGTTCGTCCGATGGGACGAGCAGCTGCCGGCGTTCGCGGAATCAAACTGAAATCAGGCGATCTGGTGGTTGGAATGGATGTAATTTTGAAAAACCAGAAAGGCAATCAGCTGCTGGTCATTACAGAGAATGGATATGGAAAAAGATCAGACCTCTCCTCATATAAAGTTCAGAACCGCGGAGGATCAGGCATAAAGACTGCTTCAGTTACCACAAAAACAGGACAACTGATCGGAGCCGCCGTAGTGAACCTTGATCAGATTGAAGAAGATGTAATTCTTACTTCAGAAAAAGGCCAGATCATCCGCATCCCGCTCAAAGAAATTTCCACCCTCGGCCGGGCAACACAAGGCGTGCGAGTCATGCGGCCGACTCCTGGAGACAAGGTATCCGCCATAACAGTTTTATAACTTTCACGAAAGACTTTATATAATTTCAGATCAAGGAAGTCCGCCTCTGGAGGACGACCGCAAGCTGGAGATAAGGTGAACGCTATCACAGTTCTCTAAGCATAGGAGGGAAAGATGTTTAAAAAAATTATTGCCCTTTTGGCTATCTGGATCATCTATGTTCCCTGGAGATTCATGGTAAGTGGACATAGAGATCCTTTGTCGTCATGTGTATTTTTCTTTTTCATAACTGGCATGATATTTATTCTTTGGAACTGGAACGACTGGTTGTAGAAATCGAAAAGGAAAGAAGAGTGATAGAACAATCTACGAACAAAAAACTCCTGCATTCAATTTCGATGCAGGGGTTTTATAATTGGGGAAAATAAAAAACGGGAAGCGCTGCATTAAATGCTCCCCGCAAACCTATGTTTATGGCCAATCGTGTTTCTGGCCGTCGTTTCCTAGTTTTTCTATTATTACTTTGTAACCATTTTTCCTGTGTTCATTTACAACTTCTTTTATATCCTCCTCATTACTGTATACTGCGTTCCAAAAAGAACCCCATTCTGACTTGATTGTAACCAGCCACCAATTTTTTTCCATTTTTTCTTCTCCTTTTGTCTAGATTTTCTCTAAAAAACGAATGCTATGAGCAAGACGGATAAGATTTTGTTCTCTTTTATAAAAAGCCACCAGTAACCTACCTTCACTTTTATACGTCAGTGCAACGATCTTGCCGTCCTGATTAGTAAAAAAATATGGAGAGCAACAACAGATAGAGGCTTTATTAAGGTCGAGTCCCATTACTTCTGCCATTTCTTCTAGTGTAGTTTTTTGGTCAACAACAAAGTAAATTTCCATGGTCTATCCTTTCGTAGCAGATGATTATTTTAATGAACTTCTAATCTATAAACCCATCAACTATTTGATGAGCTTAATAAATCAGGCAAGTTTTAAGGATAAACTTGCCAAAACCTTTTTTTCACCTCCTTTCGTATGATGCCGCATCTTCCAGCTCGGCTTCCAAACACTCCTCCGAACAGAAAATGCCACCTAAGGTCCACCCTTTTTGGTTTTCATCATCCTGATAAAAACCGCCCCTTATTTTTTCGCCGCAATGATCACATTCCATGCCATTCTCCTCTTGGTTAAACTTTTCACTCGTTGGATTCCATGGGATGCCGGTTCCTTTCCATTCTGGCATAATTCTTCCTCCTTCTGTGTTTTTGAATGAGATATCCGGCAAAGGTAATGCCGGAACAAATTACTAAGCAACCGCCAAAACCAATAAAACTCCACTTCAATAAAAAAGCATAAGCATAAAAAATATCTAGCATACCATGCTCCTTTCTTAATGTTTGAAAGAACTGAATCTATAAACCCACCAGCCATTTGATGAGCTTAATAAATCAGGTAAGTTTTTTAGCTGTGGTAGCTAAGAAGGATAAACTTACCTAGAAACCCTTATAATCCTGTCCGCTAAATCAATTGTCCGCGGGAGACAGGTATCTCGCGCCCTGGAGCTTCCCCAGAGTATTACGCTCCTAATTTTTTCCGCTTAGGAGATATGCGGGTGATTGGCGGTTACCGGAAAGTAATCCGCCTAGTGAAAAGAGCCCTCTCATTTGGACCGAACGGCTTGAGTGCCGTTACAGCGTCCGAGATTTCTCGGATATCGTGATACGTCACGATACCCGTTGACGGACTCTCGGCGCGAACCAAGAGTGCATTTGTTTTTTTATCCAGCTCAACCAGATCTTCCTGGGAGCCGGGGCGAATGACTAATGAAACGGTTTTTACTATCATTTTTTTCCTCCTTTCTTTATTACTACCCGGTCTGTTTTAATAGGAGGAACGTCATAACGAACATTAATTACGACGTTATCTCCGTTTTTTACCAGTCTCAGAATTTCTCCGAGGCTATCACATTCAGCTGGTGTTTCAGCTAAAATGTTTACTTCCTTTTTTCTTATTTCAATTTTCATTTTCTTCTCCTTCTTAGTTTGTTTTAAAGAACTTTTGATCTATAAACCCGCAAGATCGATTCTCGTGAGCTTAATAGGTCCCACAAAATTCAATGTTTTGAAAATTGTGGGGGCCGCAGAAATCTGCGGGTTCAGGGTTTCGGTTCAAATTTCTTTTTCAACAATGCTAGTTCATGGCAAAATTCCTTATCAGAAATTAGTTTATGATAACTTTGCCACCACAGCATATCACTTGCCAGGTCGTATTGCTCGTAGCACCCCCAACACAGCTCGTCTTCTTCCATTCTATCCGTCTTTTTACCACACACTGTGCATTTCATGCTTTTCTCCTTTGTTTTTTATAGTTTAAAGAACATTAATCTATAAACTCGCGAGATCAATTCTCGTGAGCTTAATAAATCCCACAAATTTCAATGTTTTGAAAGTTGTGGGTGCCGCAGAGATCTGCGGGTTAAGTTTATTCATCGGATCACCGATCTGCCTCTGCGAGACAGTCTTCAATGGCTTCCCAGCGAATGGCCCGACAAAGGGAGCATACATCCATGTATGACCCTTTTTCACCGTACACTCGCTGGAGCATTTTTTCCTTTCCGCAGTTATTGCATTTTTCCATTTCTTCTCCTTTTCTTGAATATTTTTAAAGAACCCTTGTAAGATTCCAGATCCACTTTTGGAACTTTCATCTTAACAGGCCATTATACATGAAATTTGGGAAAATGTCAAAGCAATACGTCAAGCAATTGGCAATATTTAATATAAAATGGCTACAATAAGCCAAATAAAGATAATAAAGAATAGAGTAATTTGACGGATAGCGTCGACATATGTTATTATAGGGCTATAAATAAGCCTTATTAATGATCCCTCTCCTGCCCTTCGGGCATCCCTGCCTGCCGGCAGGCAGGCTCTCCCGCAAGCGGGCGAGGAGGAAATAGAAATTTTTATGGAAACTAAACTCATTCTCGAACAATTTGGCCTAATCGGCAGAAAAGCGGATGTATATCTGGCGGCCTTGGAATTGGGCGGGGCGTCTGTTATAGACATATCCCGAAAGGCCAGCATCAAAAGAACTACCGCCTATGACATTCTTCTTGATCTGCAAAAAGACGGCCTTGTGTCTCAGGCGCTTGCTGGAAAGAAAAGATTATTCATCGGCGAAGATCCGGAGAAAATAAAAAAAGACCTTGAAAAAAAGGAAAGTCTTTTTGAGGAAATCCTTCCGCAGCTGAAATCCATCTACAACGTCAAAGGCACCAAGCCAAAAATAAGATTTTATGAAGGCAAGGAAGGACTCATCGAAGCATATGACGATGCGCTGAAATATTCTGGAGAAATTTTGGCGTTCGGTTCGGAAGATGTCCGGGATGTTTTGGGAGAAGATTGGATCGAATGGTATATAAAGAAGAGAGTGAAAAAAGGCGTGCGAGTACGGGCGATTCTTCCCGGAACAAAATATTTGGAAGAATCATTGGTGGCGAGAGACCAGCAACAACTTCGCGTTTGTAAACTGATCAAAAAAGATAAATATCCTTTTTCAGTAGAAGTGGATGTATATGGCCATCAAAAAGTTGCGCTTATTTCTTCCAAGGAACAAATGGCGGTCATCATCGAAAGCGCGGAGATTAATAATACTTTGAAGTGGATGTTTGAACTTTGCTGGGACAATTTGCCGGAAGTGAAGGTGAAATAATAAAAAATTTATTTCAGAAATAAAAAAGACGGACATAGTGCCCGTCTTTTTTAATGTGCAAATAAGCCAGTGTTTTACTGCATGATTTTGTTAGAAAGCAGTAATTCCTTTATCTTCAAAAACATCTTTTCATGACCCTTTGAATTAGGATGTAATCCATCATCGAGATCATTCATGTTTAGCAAATCAAGAAGATTTATAAATGGAAGATTATGTTCTTTGCTTACTTTTTCGATAACTGAATTATATTTCGAAATATTTTCGTTATCATAAAATTTTTCTTCTGACCAGGGAACAGGCATTAATTTTGATTCGTCAACTTTCGTAAGACCGACAAAAATAATTTTATCGGAAAATTCTTTTGCCTGATTAATTAATTTCTCCAGATTGTTTTCAAATTTATCAATCGGAGTTCGTGGATTATTTTTTGAATTTATATATTGAGAATCATTTGTGCCAATTGCAAACATGATTATTTGCGGATGCCTGTTTCTTGCGAGGCATTCAGTTTTAAATCGCATCAATAAATCGTTCGTTGTATCTCCTGATACCCCAAGATTATATACATCAATGTCATTATTTTTATCAGTTTCAAAATAATTTTGCAATCTAGCAACCCATCCGCCAAATTCATAGTCGGATGCTCCCCAAGCTATACTATCGCCAAAAATACTAATTCGCGTTTCCATATATAGTAAAAATATTTAATACAAATCAATACTAACTAATTTTAGCAATTTTTCTTTATCCCAGCAATGAACCCCAGGATCATCCAGAGCATAATACTCCCCTGTTGGATATCCCAAAAATAATGATCAAAAAGCATTATGAATATAAATCCTATAAGAATTGCCTTAAAATAGCGGAGAAGCCTAACACTTGACAAATAATAATAATTATTGTTTGATATAGTTTTATTAAGGTTAATCCCCTTTCCTATATTTGTTCCACCCCGTAAAGAACTAAAATGTTCCATGTGGAACATTTTAGTTCCACGGGGCAGGCGTGGAACATTTGAATATTTTGCGGGTTGGAACATTAAATATAGCCAATATATAAATAACCCCAATCCGACTATTCCCAATTCAGACCAGATCAGAAGGAAGACATTATGAACTGGCTGGAATTGCCAGGAGAGAAGATCTTTATATTTTTGCATATTCCAAACAAACTGCCCTTCTCCTATGCCAAAAAGCAGCGTTTTGAAGTCTTTGATTGTTCCACGCCCGCCTGCAACGCTTTGCGTAGCAATTTGGGCAGGTGAAACATTTAAGTACAGGATTCTTTCGTTGAGTGATTTATAAAGATTTGAATCAAAATTTGGACCTGCCAAGTGAAGCCAGAAGACAACAATCAGGAGTAGCAATATAATAACACGGAAGTTTCTATTAGCAGTAAGGATCTTAAAATATGCTTCACCCCGTAAAGAACTGAGATGTTCCACCCCGTAAAAATTCTGATTGTTCCACATGGAACAATCAGAATCAACGGGGCAGGCGTGGAACATCTGGCTTTTACTATGAAAACGTGGAACATATATGTAAAATAGAGCAATAGCTAGCCCAATAATGGCAGATTTAGAAAATGTTAATAAAATAGCCACAGATTGAATAAATATAATAAAGTCAAGATTTTTCCTCCCGATGACAATATTGAAACCCTTAAATCGAATGCGACCAGATAATAATAGTGGGCGGTGATTGGTATTTTTGTATATCATGCATAAAAGCAATGACAATAGAAGAAATCCGGCGAAAATATTGGGATGTGGAAATAGGCCGTATGATCTTATGAGCGTATGGCCATTAAAGATAATCTTGGCTACTCCGGGCATAATTTGCGAAATATGGCTTTCTCCGAGCCAAAACAGTCCGATTGAACGTTGAGTGATGAATTGAAGAATTCCAATAATCGATTGGAAGAGTGATACAAAAATGATTATGGAAAAGATACTATTCCATCTGGATGAGTTTTCAGCCGTTCCACCTCGTAAAGATTTTTCCACGCCTGCCCCGTTAGCTATAGATGTTCCACGTGGAACATCTATAGCTTTTACGGGGTGAAACATTCCATCGGGCAGGTGTGGAACAATTCTGAATATGATATAAATATATAATAAATAATATTCGAAAAGCTTAATTGATCGAAAAAGTGCCACCGGTTGATTTTGCGACCAAGAAATTGAAATGAAGGACAACGCTATAAGTATGAAAGGTATGATTACAAATATCCCATTCCGCAAAAAATGTTCCACGTGAAACATTTTACGGGGCAGGCGTGAAACATTTTCATTTTTTGATTTTGCTAACTGCTTGTTTACATCGTTGTGGAAAAGAAATTTCAATTCTATGGCTAATTTGTTGTATAACTTGTGGAGATAGGGAGTTATCCACAGCCTACACATTGACAAAATAGAAGTGTTGTTGCATAATATAATTATTAACCACGAAAATATAGTGAGAAAAAGGAATATATCTGAAATATAAACAAATATAGCAGTATATTCATTAAAAGTTCCTTGAATAGGAAAATAAAACAATATTTTCCGGACACTAAAAGAAAAACTCAATAAGAATGCATAAAAAAACCAAATGTCTAGGTTTGTTTTGGTTTTATTAAATATGTTTTGTATATAAGGCATATGTTTCTTTAATTATATACACTATATTAGAACTTTAACAAATATTGTGATAGAATGCTTGAAGAACATTACCAATAAAAGAGATTGACTGAAATTTAACTTAACCCAAGGAGGGTAAAATGAGCATTAAAGATCTTTTCGGCAAGCTTACTCCTCCTTATGTCATACAAGGAGGGATGGGGATTGGGGTTTCACTTTCAGGCCTTGCTTCTGCTGTTGCCAATGCGGGAGGAATTGGGATTATTGCAACAGCGGGAATCGGCATGGACGAACCTGATTTCGGAAGTAATTTTCTGGAGGCCAATATCAGGGCGCTTCGAAGAGAAATCAGAAAAGCGCGGGAAATGACAAGGGGAGTCATTGGGGTTAATATCATGGTTGCGCTGACTAACTACGCGGACATGGTAAAAACTTCAATCGAGGAAGGAGTCGATCTCATCATTTCTGGCGCCGGACTTCCTTTGGATCTGCCGAAATATTTGATTGAAGGATGCAAAACAAAGTTGGTTCCCATTGTTTCACCGCCAAGAGCAGCTGGGGTAATTTGCAGAAGATGGTATGGAAAATTCGGTCGGCTTCCTGATGGGTTTGTGGTTGAAGGACCGCTTGCAGGGGGGCACCTAGGATTTAGTGTTGAGCAGTTGAGTGATCCAGAGTTTGCTCTTGAAAAACTTGTTCCGAAGGTTTTGGATGAAATTGCTCGGTTTTGCGAAGAGCATAAAGTTGAAATTGAAATTCCAGTGATTGCTGCAGGTGGAATATACACCGGTGCTGACATTCATAAATTTATTCAGCTTGGTGCTGTCGGAGTGCAGATGGCCACTCGCTTTGTAGCCACCCATGAATGCGATGCCGACATCCGTTTTAAGCAGGCTTATATAGATGCGAAAAAAGAGGATCTGGTTATCATCAAGAGTCCTGTAGGGCTTCCTGGAAGAGCGATTCGAAATGAGTTCATTGATGCCCTGATGGACGAGAAAAAGAAACCGTTCAAGTGTCCCTTTCATTGCATAAAGACTTGTGAGTTGGAAAAAAGTCCATATTGCATATCAATGGCATTGATCAATGCAAAAAAGGGGAAGTTAAAAGGCGGATTTCCTTTTGCCGGAGCAAATGCATATCGGGTAGAGGAAATTGTTTCAGTCGAAGAACTTGTGTCGGCTATCAGAGAAGAGTATGAAAAGGCTTCTCGAAAATAGTCGTGATCAAAAATTTTCAATAGACTCGTTGCAGAAATCTGCAGCGAGTCTAGTTTTTTAATTGCACATTGATAAGTTCTATGGTACAGTTTATTTATTATGACATCTACATTTATTTATTATAAACAAGAAGCTATAATTTTGAGAAAAAAAGGATTTACATATGGAGAAATAAAAAAATATTTAGGGATCCCAATTCCAAAAAGTACACTCTCGCTATGGTTTAAAAGAATTACACTTTCTAACATTGCTTGCAATCGTTTGAATAATGCAAGAAGTTTGAAACAGAAAGAATCTCATATGCGTGCGCTCGAGGCAAATAAGAAAAAAAGAATAAATTACTTAGAAGAAATAGAAAAAAGAACTAAGCATTTAGAAAAATATTTAGATAATAACGATATTGCAAAAATTGTATTAGCAATGCTATATTTGGGGGAAGGTGCCAAAGGCCCCAGAAGATCTTTTATGCTAGGAAATTCTAATCCCAAGGTTGTTAAATTGTATCTGAATTTATTGAGAAAATGTTATATTATCGATGAAAAAAAGTTTAGATGTACGTTACAATGCAGAGCAGATCAAAATATTCCAAAACTGGAAAATTTTTGGCATAAAGTTACCGGAATACCAAAAACTCAATTTTATAAAGCTCGAATTGATCCAAGGACAATTGGAAAAAAATCAAAAAAACCAGAATATAAAGGTGTATGTAGAATAGACTATTTTTCAGCTGACATGTATAATGAGGTAGAAAAAATTATTGAATTAATTTGTAAGACGGGCCTGTAGCTCAGCTGGTTAGAGCGTCTGCGTGGCACGCAGAAGGTCAGGAGTTCGAATCTCCTCAGGTCCACACTTGGGTGCATAGCTCAGCTGGTTAGAGTACTACCTTCACACGGTAGGGGTCAGTGGTTCGAGTCCACTTGCACCCACTCAGGTGGTGGGGGATAAAGTTACCTACCTGCCGGCAGGCATGGAGCGATCCGACGTAAAGTCGGACAGGTCATTGGTTCGAGTCCAATATCGTCCACGAAAAGGGCCTATGGTCTAGTGGTAGAACAGTGCATTCGCATTGCACGGACGGCGGTTCGATTCCGCCTAGGTCCACGTTATATTTTAAAAAAAACTGCGCTCGTAGCTCAGTGGATACCCGCCCGACTCGCCTGATGTCCCCATAGTTCAACGGATAGAACAAGGGACTCCTAAGCCCTAGATCCAAGTTCGATTCTTGGTGGGGACACAGACGAGTCAGGCGGGCGGGGAGCGCTCCGACGTTACGTCGAAGGCGTCGCAGGTTCGATTCCTGCCAAGCGCACAAAGGAAACATATGAAAAATTTAATACCAGATTATGTATTGGAAATAATCAAAAAAATCAAAACGGCTGTTTTTGAGGGTTTTATTGTGGGCGGATGCGTGCGGGATTTGCTGCTTGAAAAGGATCCAAAAGATTGGGACATCGCGACGAATGCCAAGCCTGAAGAAGTTTTGAAAATATTTTCTGATAGTGTTTATGAGAATCAGTTTGGAACTGTTGGAATAAAAATAAAGGAAGGCGAAAATACAATTGATGTTGTGGAAATTACGACATATAGAATTGAATCGAAATATTCAGACAAGAGGCATCCGGATGAAATTAAATTTGCGAAAACATTAGAAGAAGATTTGTCCAGGCGTGATTTTACTATTAACGCGATGGCAGCTCATATAACATATAACATAAAACATGAAACAGGGTATAAATTAATTGATTTTTTTGATGGGCAGGGAGATCTGAAGAAAAAAATAATTAAAGCCGTTGGGGATGCGAATGACAGGTTCAATGAGGATGCTCTTCGGATGATGCGGGCAATTCGGTTTGCAGTGCAGATAAATTTCGAGATAGAAAAAAAGACCCTAGAGGCTATCAAAAAAAATGCTAAGAATTTGAAATTCATTTCAGCGGAAAGGATTAAGGATGAATTTGAGAAGATAATCATGTCGGACCAGCCGGCTGAAGGAGTAAAATTGCTTCATGAAACAGGACTACTCAAGCAATTTATTCCGGAGTTTGAAAAAGCTGTTGGCATGGAACAGGGTTTCCATCACTATGACGGACCATATCGGATGGTTTTTGATCATCTTTTGGCTAGTCTTGAAAAATGTCCATCGAAGAAGCTAGAAGTTAGATTAGCCTCTCTTCTTCATGATATTGGAAAACCGAAAACCAGAGGTGGATCAGGAAAGGAAAGCACTTTCTATAATCACCAGCATGCCGGGGCTAGGATGACCCGGGAAATTTTGACGCGTCTCCGATTTTCACGTGAAACCATTGAAAAAACAGTGCTTTTGGTTCAAAATCACATGTTTTATTATAATGTGGATGAAGTGGGTGAATCTGGCGTTAGGCGCGTAGTGAGAAAAGTAGGACTGGAAAATATAAACGACTTGATTAATGTCAGAATTGCCGATCGTTTGGGCTCTGGCGTGGCTAAGGCTGTTCCTTACAAGCTTCGGCATTTCAAGTATATGGTGGAGAAAGTTTCGAAAGATCCCATTTCCGTGAAACAATTGAAAATAAACGGAAACGACCTGATAAAAGACTTAAAAATCCAGCCAGGACCAAAAATTGGGGCAATTTTGGATGTTTTGCTTGCAAAAGTCATAGAGAAAACCGAATTAAATACAAAAAAAGATCTTTTACATATAGCAAAAGAACTTCTCGGCGAAGATTTATCCAAGCTTCGCGAGATGGCTAAAGAAAAAATAGAAGAGGAGAGGGTATCTGAAGACAAGGAAGTAAAAGACAAATACTGGGTAAAATAGATGCGCCTTTACTTTCTATTTCGCAATGGCGGGATTAAGAAGAACACAAAGTCTTGACTGGTGTTTTTTATTTTCCCCAAAATATTCTATACTAGATACCAGATACCTGCCTACCGGCAGGCAGGCAATTTTATGGCTTCTCAAGTCGCTCATATTGTTTACGCAAAAAAATATTTTGAAGCCCTGGAATCAGGAACGCTGGTTGGCAATTCCAATGGCGGGGAAAAAATTTCCTATCCTTTGGGGAAATTGGATAAAGATGAATTTATTTTAGGCTGTATTTTTCCAGATATTCGAAGAATGGATAAAAATATTAAAAGAAAAGATACTCACCTTGTGTTTTATTCCCTCGATTTAGATTTTTCAGGAATGACTTCGTTTCAAGCTGGCTGGAAATTTCATCTTTACTGCGATATGAAGAGGGAAAAAATATTAAATGACGCAGGTTTTTATAGGCTTAAAAATACTCAGGATTTTTATGCTCATCCGGCTAAGCTTCTTGAGGATGAGCTGGCTTATGACGAATACAATAATTGGGAAAAAATTAAAAACTATTTCAATAACCCTCCTTATGTTGAAACGGCACTAGCTGTCAGTGAGGAAACATATAATCTTTGGTATGCGATCGTTGCCAAATATATAGAAAAGAAGCCAAATGAAAAAACAATGCGTGTATTCTTTCGAAAACAAAGCCATCTTCCGGCTAGCCTTGATGAAATAATAGAAAAGATTATACTATTAAAGCAGGACAGCAGAGTTTTGGAAATATTAAAAACTGTCTCGCAGAAAATAATTTAAAAAAATATGAAAATCATAAACCATGTTTTGAGCCTGACTACCAACGCAACGCTTGATTTTATCGATGTTACCGACAAAGTGAAAAAAATAATCAAGGAGAAGGGGATTAAGGACGGCGTGATCAATGTGCAGTCCATGCATACGACGATGGCGGTGATTATTCAGGAGGCTGAGCCGCTTTTGATTGGGGATCTTAAAAAAACATTGGAAAAAGTGGCACCAAGGACTATGGAATATATGCATGACAATTTTGAAATCAGAACCGTAAACATGAATCCAAACGAGCCGATAAACGGCCATAGCCATTGCAAAGCCGTTTTTCTAACGCCGGGAGTTTTTCTTAATATTGTGAAATCAAAGCTTCAGCTTGGAAAATGGCAGAGGATTTTTGCTGTGGAACTGGATGATTCGAGACCGAGGCAGATTGCTCTTCAGATAATTGGGAAGTAGCTTTTTGGCAAAGAATTTTTACTCTTTCGAAAATAACTCGGGTTTTTAATTTTATGGCCAAAATTATTTCCTCACTCTAAGGCGGCCACAGAAAAATTTTGGATAAAATTAAAACCCTCAAACAGGATTTTCTCAAGAGATAAAAATTCTTTTTTATTTAATAAAAAAATATTAATTATCTATGAAATCTGACATTCAAATTGCTCAAGAAGCGAAAATGAAGCCGATTAGGGAAATTGCTGCGAAATGCGGTGTTTTAAATTCGGATTTGGAATTATATGGAGAGTATAAGGCAAAACTCAAGCCAGAATTGTGGGATAAGATCAAGAAAAGAAAAGACGGAAAGTTAATTTTGACAACAGCTATCAATCCAACTCCGGCCGGAGAAGGGAAAACCACAACTTCAATCGGTTTGGCTCAAGCGATGAATAAACTTGGAAAAAAAACAGTGCTGGCTCTTCGCGAACCATCGCTCGGACCGTGCATGGGAATAAAAGGAGGGGCAGCGGGCGGGGGATACTCGCAAGTGATGCCGATGGATGAAATCAATCTTCATTTTACTGGCGACATTCATGCGGTCACGATGGCTAACAATCTTCTCGCGGCCATGATCGATAATCATATCTATCAGGGGAATGATCTAGGAATTGATCCAAAAAAAATATCTTGGAAAAGGTGTATGGATTTGAATGACCGGGCGTTGAGAGATGTAACAGTAGATTTAAGCCGAAAAAATAAAAAACTAAAACGTGAAGACGGATTTAATATTTCGGTGGCTTCAGAAATAATGGCGATACTATGTCTTTCGGAAGATATTAGTGATTTAAAAAAGCGATTAGGAAAGATAATAATCGGATATAATTTCAAAAATAATCCAGTTTATGCCAAAGAACTGAAAGCTGTCGGAGCGATGGCAGTGCTTTTAAAAGATGCTATGAAACCAAATCTAGTTCAGACGCTGGAGCATACGCCAGCTATCATTCATGGCGGACCTTTTGCCAACATTGCTCATGGTTGCAACAGCATTTTGGCCACAAAATATGGCCTGAAGCTTGGGGATTATCTTATCACTGAAGCCGGATTCGGAGCTGATCTTGGAGCAGAGAAATTTTTCGATATAAAATGCCGGATAGCAAAATTGAAGCCGGACGCGGTAATTCTTGTTGCGACTATTCGATCATTGAAATACAACGGCGGAGCAGACTTGAAAGATGCGCATACTCAAAATTTTTCATCCTTGCAAAAAGGAATTGTGAATCTTGAAAAGCATATTGAAAATATAAAAAAATATGGAGTGCCGGCAATTATAGCGATAAACAGATTCCCGACGGATACTAAAGAAGAATTGGATTTTGTGATGCAACGTTGCGGTGAACTTGGGGCAGAAGCGGAAGTCAGTGAAATTTGGGCGAGAGGCGGAAATGGTGGAATCAAACTGGCCAAAAAATTGATTCAAGTCCTCAGAACTAAAAAATCTAAATTTAAGCCGATTTATAATACAACTGATAGCACCCAGAAAAAAATAGAAACGATTGCCAAGGAGACTTATGGAGCTAAGGGCGTGAGATATTCGAAAGTTGCGAAAGATCAAATCAAAAAAATAGAAAAAGAAAAACTGGACAAAGTTCCGGTTTGCATTGCTAAAACCCAATATTCTTTGACGGATGATCCGAAAAAACTGGGCAGGCCGGAAAATTTCGAGATATTTATCCGCGAAGTCAGGCTGAGTAATGGTGCCGGTTTTGTGGTGGCTGTTGCCGGAGAAATTATGACTATGCCGGGACTGCCCAAGGTTCCCGCAGCGGAGAAAATTGATATTAATGAAAGGGGAGTTATAGAGGGATTATTTTAGCGATAGCTAAAAGTTGGGGATATTTGCAGTGTCAAGTATTTTTTATTTTTGTTCTTTGAGGAGAGAGCGATGCTTAGGGAAAAAACAGAATTGGCAAAAGTTGCAGATGATTTCGTGGAAATTATTAAGGAGATAAGACGAGTCGATCCGGAGATTGGTCTTGCTGAAACGGTAAGTCTGAAAGAGATATCCAAGCTTAGCGCAAAAGAAGAGGCAATTTTACTCTTCAAGTTGTCTGCAAAATTGTTCAACAGCGTTCGGTCTTGCGCTATTAAACATACGGCGCTATATAGATTTTGTCTTGATATTTCGCTAATAAGAGTTAGGGCGCAGGAAATTTACTCGAATCAATAGGAAAATAAAATTGACTTGTTGAATTTCTTACGGGCCACTCTTCTAAAATTTTTGCATTTGTTGCCCGTCCTAGGAGAGACGGGCTTTTTTTATATGTACTTTCTATTTTTTAATTCATCTGGCAGATAAATCTGATCCGAACTGTCTTCCAGCGGAGTGTATTTATAATCTTTTCCATATCCCAAATCTTTCATTAATTTTGTGGGAGCGTTTCGTATATGCAATGGCACGGGCAGATTGCCAAACTTATAGACATCTTTTTTAGCGTTTTCATAGGCCAGATAGACCGATACATCCTTTTTGGACTTGGCGAGATAAGCAACGCATTGAGCCAAAATCACATTGCATTCCGGGACGCCGATTTTGTGGCAGGCGTCAAATGTTGCGTTGGCTAAAATAAGAGCGGTGTTGTTGGCCAGGCCGATATCTTCGGAAGCAAACCTAACCAGTCTTCTCGCGATGTAGAGCGGATCTTCTCCGCCTTCAATCATGCGAGCCAGCCAATAGATCGCAGCGTTAGCATTGCCTCCACGCATGGACTTGTGAAGGGCAGAAATAATGTTGTAATGTTCTTCGCCGTTTTTGTCGTAGAGCAGATGGGTTTTTTGCAAAATTTCTTTGATGAGCTTTTCGGTGATATTTTTTCCAGTGGCGATTGAGGCTTCAAGAGTATTGAGCGCCATCCTAGCATCGCCATTGGAAAGATTTGAAATTAGTTTTATGGCGTCATCTGTTATATTTATTTTTTCAGATTTTGTTTTATTGTCATTCCCAACTTGATTGGGAATCCAGCCTGAGCGAATGGATGAGAGTTTCTGGATTCCCGCTTTCGCGGGAATGACAGACGAACCAGCTTTATAATTATTTTCTTGTAATATATTTATTGCGCGTTTTAGTATTTTCTCTATGTCATCTTTCGTCAATTTTTCCAGGACAAAAACTCTAGTTCGGGAAATCAGCGCGCTGATAACTTCAAAGCTGGGATTTTCAGTCGTAGCACCGATGAGAATGATGGTTCCGTTTTCAACAGAAGGAAGAAGAGCATCCTGCTGAGCCTTGTTCCAGCGATGGATTTCGTCGATGAAAAGAATAGTTTTCTTCTCAATTTTTTTATTCTCCTGCGCTTTTGCAACTATTTCCATCAGCTGTTTTTTCCCAGCGGAGATTGCAGAGAGTTTTATGAAATCAGACTTGGTAATATTGGCGATGATTTGAGCTAGAGTTGTTTTTCCCGATCCAGGCGGGCCCCAAAAAATCATTGAAGGCACGCGGTCATTTTCAATGGTGTTTTGAAGATATGAATTTTTGCCGATCAGCTTAATTTGACCAAAAAATTCAGAAAGATTTTGAGGCCGGATTCGGTCGGCCAAGGGAATATTATTCATAGTGATAGAGTATCACTAATTATTATGTTTGACAAGTTTACCCTGTTGAATAAATCGTTGAAGCGATTTACGCCGTAGGCGTATTCAACAGGGTGAAAATAAGAAAAGCCCCGGACTGATAGTCCAAGGGCTTTTTGGGGTGGCGCTTGCAATTATGCTTGCGACCTCGAATTTGATGGCGGGCCGATGCGGGCATCCCTGGCCTGGGCCTATATCGAGGCGAAAGCATCGAATTGCAAGCGCCTGGTGCTACGTCGCTAGGGTATTAGCACCCATAGCTTTTTCAGCGTGCGGCGCATTGTTTGACCTCCTCGCCCGCGATTATGGTCGGCGGGCATTAGGTGGGGGAAGTTTGTAAAAGGGCGAGAGGCCGGCCGCGCCCGAAGGATCGGAATGGACAATCCCATCGATCGACGCGGGGACGATGCGTCAGCGGGTGCGGACGGCGGTGTTGCACGCACGGCTGGTCTCTCCCAGGGCTTCGGCCGAGACTGTCGATCAGTCTGGCGGACCCCAGGACGAGCCACCCAGCCATGGTGCTGCTCCGGCTTTTGCAGGCCAATCCAACGACGGATTGGTCTAGCCCACGGAGCACAGGCTAGCCGGCGGAGCAGTGGTGGATGGTCGTTTCATTTATATCCGGCGATTGCCGGGCAAAAAGACCAACTACAGTGACGCGAAACATAAACACCTCCTGTTAGTTGTTAACACCAAAACACCATTTTTTAACGTGTATATTGTATAGCATTCTTCTTGAAAGCTGTCAATGGCTTGTACAAGATGAGCATAAGATGGAAATAGAAAAACTGGTCAAAATTATAATTAACAGGTAAGATAAAAAAGTTAAGAATTGTAAAAATATGAGCGCAAAGATATTAGATGGAAAAAGAATAGCCTCCGAAATCAAAGAGGAGCTGAAAATAGAAATGTCAGAGCTGGCACAAAAGGGGATAGCTCCTGGTTTGGCTGTAATTTTGGTCGGAAATGATCCGGCTTCAAAGGTTTATGTGGCAAGCAAAAAAAGAGCTTGCGAGGAGATAGGAATAAATTCCAAAGTTTTAGAAATGCCTGAAAATACTACACAGCAAGAACTGGAAGATACGATTGAAAAATTAAATCAAGATAAAAAAATTCATGGCATATTGGTGCAGCTGTCGCTTCCGGGGCACATTGATGAAGAAAAAATAATTGAGTCAATTGATCCTAAAAAAGACGTCGATTGCTTCCATCCGGAAAATGTTGGCAGATTATCGATGGGAATGGGAGAATTGATGCCTTGCACGCCGGCGGGAATTATAGAAATACTGAAAAGAAATAATATTGAAATTGCGGGGAAAGAATGTGTGGTAGTCGGAAGAAGCAATATTGTTGGAAAGCCGATGGCGCTGATGCTCCTTGCTGAAAACGGAACTGTAACTATTGCGCACTCAAAAACAAAAAATTTGGAAGCAGTGGCAAGAAGAGCAGACATTTTAGTTGCGGCTGTCGGAAAAGTTGGACTCATCACAAAAAATATGGTAAAAAAAGGAGCTGTGATTGTGGATGTGGGAATGAATAGATTATCCAATGGCAAATTGGTTGGAGACGTTGGTTTTGATCAGGTGAAAGAAATTGCCAGTGCCATTACGCCGGTTCCAGGAGGAGTCGGACCGATGACAATCGCGATGCTTATGAAGAATACGGTTGAGGCGGCTAAGAACTCTAATTTACGAACGTACGAATAAAACGAAAGTACGAATTCGTATTTTAGCTAGATTCGTATTTTCGTAAATTTATGAAGATTGAAGTAAGAAATATCAAAGAAAATCCGGTCAATATGCTCCGCCGGGTCGGGTATGCTTTTCAGCGGCATGAGGGAAATGAAATGAGTTTCGTTCGTCCGTTTTCTGCTTCCGGATATCCCCGGTTCCATATGTATGTAAAAACAGAAGGATCTGATATGATAATAAACATCCATTATGATGCGAAAAAGGAAACATATGAAGAAGGGACAAGGCATCACGGGGAATATGGAGATGAAGGCGTGCTGAAAGAAGAAGTGAGGAGGCTGAATGCGCTTTTAGGAAATTAATAAAATTGGGCGTGTGGTGGAACTGGCAGACACGCATGGTTCAGGGCCATGTGGGAGTAATCCCGTGGAGGTTCAAATCCTCTCATGCCCACAATGAGTTCGCCATGTCATTCGACATGGCGCCCAGTCGGATGACTGGGCGAGTCTCGCTCAAGGCACGTTATAGTAAATGCCCAGATGGCGGAATCCCGTGAACCACAAGGGTTCACGGCCCTGCACACTTGTGGTGCAGGGTACGCGCTAATAAATATGTAAAAAAAATTAAGCCCAGATGGCGGAATTGGTATACGCGCCAGTCTTAGGAACTGGTTCCCGCAAGGGATTGGAGGTTCGAGTCCTCTTCTGGGCACATGAAAAAAATTATAATAATTGAAGACAAGTTTAATCAGCGTGTTGATAAATTCCTCTCCTCCTTCGCCAAGGCTTCGGCGGACAAGAAAGAGGAAGTTTTTTTTAATGAAAATATTACCCGCGGAGAAATAATCAGGCAGATCAGAGATGATAATATTCTGGTCAACAGCAAAAAAATTAAGCCAAGCTATATCCTGAAAGAAAACGATAAGATTGAAATTAATTTTGACAAAAAATCTGAAAAGCTTATTCCCAATAAAGATATAAAATTCGACGTTATATATCAAGATGAAAACATTGTTGTTATCAATAAACCGGCTGGAATTTCAGTGCACCCCGTAAAATCCGACATAACGTCAGATCACGGGGCAAGCCCCAATTTTACTCTTGTAAATGGACTGTTGTATCAATTTCCGGAAATAAAAAATGTTGGAGACGATCCGGAAATCAGACCGGGAATTGTGCATAGGCTGGATAAAGATACCAGCGGAATCATGGTTGTTGCTAAAAACCAGAAAACTTTCGAAGAACTAAAAAAGAAATTTAAAAATAGGGAAGTTGAAAAGAAATATCTGGCTATCGTCCAAGGGAAGCTAGAAAATAAAACTGGAGTGATTGAAAAACCGCTTGCCAGGTCAAGCGATTATAAAAAACAGATAGTTGCCAATAAAAAAACCAGAACTACAATTCGTCCAGCTGCGACTGAATATGAAGTAATCAAGGAATTTGATGATTATTCCTTGGTTGAAGTAAGTCCGAAAACGGGTAGAACGCATCAAATAAGAGTACATATGACTTCTATCGGCCATCCCATTGCAGGCGATAAAATATACAAACTGAAAAACAGCAATAAAAAAATATTGGCTAACAGACAAATGCTTCATGCGAAAAGCATAAAATTTATCCTGTTTGGAAAAGATTATAGCTTTTTAGCTGAATTTCCTGAGGATTTTAGCAATGTCCTTAATTTCTTGACCCGGTTGGATAATAAATAAATTCGGTTGAAAATGTGTCATGCCGGTAAGCTAAAACGACGAGATTAGCTCAAAAAAGGGAAATATCCCACAGGGTTGACTAAAAGCATATAAAAAGTTAGTATGAATAAGCTAAATTTAGAGGCTTCGAGGTCTTTATTTTTATTTTTTATTATTAATTTGTTATAATAACCATATGGAGAAAAAAATAATTGAGTTTAACAATGAACAGAGAAAAGGAAGCAAAATGGATTTTCAAGCTGGCGATGTGGTAAAAATCCATCTTAAAATTAAGGAAGGTAGTAAAGAAAGAGTTCAGGTTTTCGAAGGGATTATTATTGCCATAAAAGCCAGGCAGAGCTCTTCTCCAAAAATAACGGTCAGAAAAGTTTCTCATGGAGTGGGGGTGGAGATGATTTTGCCGCTTCTGTCAAAAAATGTTGATAAGATCGAACTTGTTAAAAAGGCCAAAGTGAGAAGGGCTAAGCTTTATTATGTCCGCGATCTTACTACCAAGCAAAGCCGGATGAAATATAAGAATATGGCCGAATTTCTTAAAAAAGAGGAAGAAAAGCCTGAAGAGAAAAAAAAGGAAGAAAAAGCAGAAGAGGTTAAGCCCGCAAAAAAGGAAGAAATAAAAGCGGAGGAAAAGAAATAGCCCAAGCGAACGTGGCGGAACTTGGTATACGCGCAGGCTTGAGGTGCCTGTGGGAGCAATCCCTTGGAGGTTCGAGTCCTCTCGTTCGCACTTTTTTGATAAAAGGGATCCTTAGCTCAGCTGGTTAGAGCGTCTGATTTACACTCAGAAGGTCGTAGGTTCGATCCCTACAGGATCCACTTGCAATAGTTGAACTGCTAAACTATAATTACTGTGTAATAGTGTAAGCATTCCAATTATGCTAAAAATGGAGAAAGAAGAAGCAATAAAATTGCGAAATAAAGGCTTATCCATAAATGAAATTTCCAAAAAGATTGGTGTTGCTAAAAGTAGTGTTAGCTTGTGGGTTCGCAATGTTGAGTTAAATTCGGAGCAAATTGAAAGTTTATCAAGAAAAGGATTCCAAATAAAGATCATTGAAAAAAGAAGAAAAACTCGACTGGATAATGAAAAAGCAAAACGTCAAGTTATTATAGATAAAGCGCAAGAACAGGTTATAAAATTATCCGAAAAAGAACTATGGCTTATTGGAGTAATGTTATATTGGGCAGAAGGCGGAAAAACACAACGCGGACTGGTTCGTTTTTCCAATGGTGATCCAGAAATGATAAAAATAATGATGGCTTTTTTTCGGAGAGTATGCAAAGTACCTGAAAAAAAATTTAGGGGCTATATTCATATTCATCCTCATTTGAATCATATAAAGGCGGAAAAATATTGGGCATCGGTAGCTGGGATATCTTTGAAAAAGTTTTTTAAAACATACAGAAAAATCAATGTATCAAGTAAGAATAAGAAAGATACTTTGCCATTTGGGGTGATGGATATTTATATTTGTGATACAGAGTTATTTTTGAAAATATTTGGATGGGCAAGAGGTATATTCAATTCATATTAATTAAAATGTAAACAACAGAGCCGGGTTAGCTCAGTGGTAGAGCAGAGGACTGATTTTCGGTCCGCTCCGAAGTAATTCGGAGATGAAAATCGGGTGAATTCGAGGAAGCCTGAATCGCCAAAAGGCGATATGGTAATCTCGAGCCAATCCTTCGCCGGGAGGCTACGGATTGCAAGCAAGCCACGATATTTTTCAAGAAGGCTTGCCTGCAGTAGCTTTAGCGTAGGCAGGTGTAGAGACTAGCGAGTGAGTCCCAACAATAATCTCGCAATAGCGCCCGATATCCTAATTCGCTATTTGGCGAATGGATAATGAAATAGTCCGATCCTTGGGGAAACTCAAGAAAAATGACAAGGAAAATCCTTGTGTCCCCGGTTCGATCCCGGGACCCGGCACATAAAAAGTTAAAAGTTCAATGTGAAAAGTTAAAAGTCTAGGCTATAGACAAGCGGGCTTGCCCGCCGAAGCGTAGCGTAGGCGGGTATCGTATAGCGGCTATTATACGTCCTTGCCAAGGATGAGATACGGGTTCGACTCCCGTTACCCGCTCAAAATAAGGCTACAGTAAGCCTTGTTTTTTGTTGATGGCGAGGACAGCTGAATCTTTTTGTGGTAGAATAAAAGTGTAAAAAATAAAAAAATGGAAAATAAAAAAGGGAATATTGTTATAGTTGTAATTATTATTGTGATTTTAGTAATTACCATAGGAGCATTTATCAATTCATTCAAATCTAAAAAAATTGTTACTCCTTTGCCATATAAAGTTGATCAAGATGATGTCAATAAAGCGAGTCTGGATCTAGTTAATTTTGTCAATAACAGCGGTCATTGTCCAAAATATCTAGAGTTAAAATTTTCAAAGTCAAACATTGAATTGAGAGAGGACCCTAAACCGGGGATAAAAGAAATTTACAAAAATTTAAAAGATAAAAACAGCTATAGAAAATGTGGTATTGCTTATATAATCGGAGATGGAAAATCTTGTGATTATGGAGGTGAATTCAAAGAACATTATAATCCCGGAGGATGCAATGGAGCTTTTTGTGGTGATCCATATTATTTAAACAGCTGTACTATATGGCCAAATGAAGTTAGCAGTCTATTAAAGAATCAGAAAGAGTTATTTTCTAATACTTATTTTTCGAATGATATATTCAAAAATTATATAACCTCTTCTATCGAAGGTGATAACGAAGACATTATCCTCGATTATTCTGTTGCACTTTTTGAAAAAGATCTTGTCAGTGGCAAACATACCAATAAAACAATTGAATATAGAAGGTTTATGATATTGAGGGACATAGATTTGAAAAATTTAATTAATATTCACAAAAGCAAATACGGCAGGGATTACAAGAAAATAAACTTATGCGGAAATGATGCTGATTACGGATACTTTATAAAAGATGACGGAAGTCCATTTATAAACTCAGAGCTAGTTTATTATGACGGATTATATTTTTATCAATTAAATTCTGACGGATATCTAAAAGGTGAAAAAGATGAATTAGAACAAATAATGGTAAATTTAGCTAAAGGGAGCTGCGAAAAACTACAAGATTCTAAAATAAAAGAATTTGTTGGCGAGACCGTCGAAGATTTAAATCGCTATAGAAATACGAATTTGGAAATCGAAAGAATAGAATAAAAACAACATTTGTAATTACCAAACAAAGCATTTCTCTCTAAACCCAGTTCGAACTACGTGCACTAAGGGACTCAAAATTCTAAACGACTTTAGTTAGGCGTTTTTTAGTTTTATGGTAAAATTAGGTATAAAAATTAAACAAAAAGCGAATGGAAAATGAAATTTTGGCAAAAATTCAGGAGCAGGATAAGAAGCTGGAGGATATCTATAGGTCAATCGAAAAGATGAGAAAATATTTTTTGTGGACGCTAATTGTTACAATAGCTACGATTGTTTTGCCTATGATCGCTCTCATCGCCATTATTCCTTGGTTCCTAAAAACTATGACATCTGCCTACGGCATGTAGGCAGTGAGTCGATGCATAGGATAAATGTTCCTATTTATGTAAGAATACCGCTTTCAGACTGTACTAGATTGTGCAACGGCAGCCACCTCTGGGGAGAAAGTCAACAAGATAAATTGCGGAGCGCTGGTGATTTTCTGAAGAGAGAGGGAATTATCAGCGTGAGCGATGAGCGCTAGAAAGAGCGCAAAAAAAGGATAGTTTCAGTAACGTAAGTTATAGGGGTGGTTTTTTTATAGTCATTAGCTTGTTTTAAGCCAAAAATCCCTCTGCCAGCCGGCGAAAGGGGATTTTTTGTTTCTATGGCTTGTTTAAGCTAAAAAGACGGGCAGGCTTATTTAACAATGGCTTATTTAAGCCAATATGATGAGGTGTCAATTGACTTTTAAGTATATATTTGCTATACTGGCTAGTCAGTAGACGAGCCCCGAGAGGGGTTTTAATATTGGCTTTGTCCCACGCTATGTTTCCTTAAAAGGTTCTGATTATATTGTTGTTTAGCTTGTTTGAGGAAATATAGCGTGGGGGAGATTAACAATTAAAGTTTCATAATGCGTATCATTAGAAGTACGGTGGCGCTTTCCATATTATTTATGGTAATAGCTCCGCAAGTTACTCTGGCGGCTTCGGCTTCCATAGTAAGCTCTAATGAAACAAACATAAACTTTAAAATAGAAGACAATCTAGTGATAGACAACGGAGTCATAAGGGAAAAAAACAACGCTTTGCTGACAAATACCCTTGCGGACTCTGCGGTATATATCCCGGTTAAAACTAAAGAAGAAATTGAAAGAGAAAAAGTTTTAGCCAAATATGAAGAAAGGCGAAAAAATGCCAATCTTCCTAAGGGTAAATTTACAATCAATGCTTCTGCTTATACGGCTGCTGCCGATGAGTGCGGAAAAAGCGACGGTATCACTGCCTCCGGCCTTAAGGTTAAGGAAGGTGTGACCATTGCTTGCCCTCCCCAATTTCCTTTTGGCGTGAAAATTAAGATCGAAGGAATGGGAGTTCGAATTTGTGAAGACCGAGGCGGAGCCATCAAGGCCAACCATATAGATATCTATATGGAAACCAAGAAAGAAGCGTTTTCTTTCGGAAGAAAAAATCTTGAAGCGGAAGTTGTGATGTAAAAATCTTACGCAAAAATCCTCCATTAATTTGGGGGATTTTTGTTATTTTCTCTTACTTTTCTTTCCGCAAGAAAAGTAACAAAACCTGCCTGCCGGTAGGCAGGGAACTCTCAGCCAGTTCATGTGCCGACAAATTCTGCGTCCGCTCGCTAAATTTACTAGTCTCGCTATGCGAGACGGGATGAGTAAATTTTTTACGCTCGCTTTCTTGAATTTGTTGCGGCGCATTTCACAGGGCTGAGATTATTTTATTTAAAATAAAATTGACCGAAGCATTCCTGTTTGGTACTATTTATTATAGTTTCATAGTTTTTTGGTCCGGTGGCCGAGCGGTTAGGCAAGGGTCTGCAAAACCCTGTACAGCGGTTCAAGTCCGCTCCGGACCTCAAGATAAATTTTTGCCCAGGTGGCGGAATTGGTATACGCACGACACTTAAAATGTCGCTCCGCTTGCGGATTGCGAGTTCGAGTCTCGCCCTGGGCACCAAGCAAAATTATATAGTATAAAAAAGATCCCCTTTCGGGGATTTTGTCATTTTAGTCCGTGTACTCTAATTAGTTCAAATTTATCATTTACCGTATCCCAGGTTGCAAAAGTCGGCGGGTATATTTCCCCGGCGACATTCCCGGGATTTAACATCATACATCCCTTTTTAGTTTCTTCTTTATCCGCCGAAATTTTAATGAAGGCGGACCATGGCTTGTGGGTATGGCCATAGAAAACAAAATCATATTTTCCCGATTCTGAAAGTTTTCTTGCCTCTTTCGGAAAATGAACAAAAGCGATTCGCTTATTTTCAATTTCGGCTTCGCCGAAGTCTTTGTATAAAAGAGTGTTTTTGTATTTAGCTTTGGATTTAAAATTATCCAGTTGATCATTATCCATATTCCCGAAGGCATAATGGATAGTACCAGCGTAATTATCATTCAAAAAATATAGCGTTTCGTCTGAGGCCAGATCACCACAACAGATAATAGTTTTGATGCTATTGTTCTTACAATAATTCAAGACTTTTTGAAGGTTGACTTCATTATTATGGATATCAGAGATGATTGCTATTAACATAAATTGCGCAAATCTTTTAAAATTTTGATATCTTCTTTAACAAAATCATGTTCTGTCTCTAGTATCATATCAATATTATTCTTCTGGGCGAAAGCGACGATATTTCTAAAAGCTTCAAGGCCGATTTTGCCTTTTCCAATATGCTCATGGCGGTCTCTTTTCGATCCGAATTCTTCTTTGCTATCATTGGCGTGGATAAGCTTTATATTTTTTGTTTCAAGTTCTTTATCGATCTTAGAAATAGTTTTTTCAAAATCGCGCCAGTCGTAGCCGGATGCAAAGCTGTGCTGGGTGTCGAGACAGATGCCTGCAATTTTATCGCTTTTCACTTTTTTTATAATTTCGCCTAATTCTTTTAAATCATCCCCGATAATATCTCCTGTTCCCGCACTGTTTTCCAGAAGCAATCTGGTTGTCCCGGCATATCCTTCCAGGGTTTTTTTGAGCATTTCAATTGTTTTTTTGATAGCTTCTTTTTGTCCCAATTCTTTAGCTGATCCAAGATGAGTCATGACATATTTAGCGCCGATAAGACTGGCTCTTTCCAACTCATCGCGGACAACACTAACGGAACCGTAGCGAATGCGGTTATTAGCAGAGGCAAAGTTGATGTAGTAAGGAGTATGGACGTAAGTATTTTGTATCTGGTATTTAGTAGCTAGAATTTTAAAAGATTCTATTATTTCTGAAGTTAGCTCTGGCGCTTTTCCGCCTTGAGGGGAGCGGGTGAAAATCTGCATGACTTCACAACCTAAACCATGCGCTCTTTCCGGTGCATCTTGGATTCCTCCGGCGATGGATATGTGGCAACCAATGTTCATTAGTTGTATTTAGTAGTTAGTATCTAGTATTTAGTATAGAATACAAAAAAATAAATTCCAATACTAGATACAAGATACTAAATTATCTTCCAGCCCTTATTAGTTTCGATAATTTTTCCCTTAAGCTCAAACCCGCTGGCTAGTTTGTGTCCTCCACCGCCGAACTGGGCGGCGATGTGCGAAACATCCACGCCCTTATATTCTTCGCTTCTGAGACTGCCCTTTATGATTCCATCATCTCGCTCGGAAAGTATAAGGGCGAACTTTGTCCCAGGAACGGTGTTTAGAATTCCGGAAACCTGAGCAATATCTTCATTATCGGCGCCGCAATCAGCTATTTCTTCCTTCGTTAAGACGGTGAAAATCATGCCGTTTTTTTGATCTATCTTGGCTTTTTCGAAAGCCTTTCCCCAAAGTTTTAAAGTAGAAATTTTTCTATTGCTGAAAGTAGATTCGATTATTTTTGACAGAGAGGCTCCTTTTTTCAGAAGTTCTGAAGCGATAGCCAGGACTTTTGGCGTAGTGTTGGAATGTTGGAACGCGCCGGTATCTGACAAAATTCCCAGAAGGAGGAATGTGGCCATGTTCCGGGAAAGACTGATTTTATTGAAAACAAAAAAATCATAGACTATCTCACAAACAGACGAATAACTCGGGTCTATGATATTTATGTCTCCGGATGTTGAAATGTCGGGGTGATGATCCAAAAGAGCGGTCACTTGATTTTCTTCGAACTGATTTTTAATTTTATTAAATCCACGGTCAATGCTATCAGCGGCAATAATAAGTTTATATTTTTTAAGATCAAGCAGGTCAGGGGATGTAAATGTTTCTGGCGTCATAATTTTGAAGTGCGAAGGGATGGGATCAAAACAGGTTATGGCGCTATTTTTTCCCAAGTTTCCCAAATATTCCTTGAGTGCGAGACTGGCGCCTGATGTATCGCCATCCGGGCGCGAATGGGCAAAAATAAGAATATCATCAGAATTTTTGATGGCGTAATTTAAGGTATGAAATTCTTTAGCAAAGTTTTTCATGACAGTATCGATAAAATATCCCACTTAGAAAAAGAAGGATCAGGCGCAAACGAGCTCTCTGTTCATAGAAAATTTTGAGTATTAAAGTCAACCTCAATCTTCCTTCAGCCCGTTATTAAAAAAGAATTTATATTTAAATTTGTTTTAGCAGTTTTTCTATCTCATCTGCTTTTGATTCGGTCATGTCAATTCTGAATTCTACCTTTGGCAGCGGTCGCATATGCAGTTTTTTATTGAGTTTTCCCTGCAGGCGATAAACTTCTTTCTCCAAAGCTTTTGCTACGTAGCCAATTTCCTTTTCTGGAAAAACACTCACGAACACCCGAGTATATCTGAGATCGGGAGTCGTGTCAACCTTGGCTATTGTAATAAAAATCCCGTCTTTGAGGGACAGGTCTTTAAGCAGAATGTCATTGGTATGCTTTTTTATAAGTTCGTTAATTTTTTGGATGCGAGTATTCATCTTAGAGGGTTTTTTTCTTAATCTCTTCCCTGTAGCAGACTAGGGTGTCTCCCGTTTTGATTTTAGTTTCGCCGATAAAAGTTATTCCGCATTCTTTGTTGGCATCTACATCATTGACATCAATCTTGTTCTGCTGCAAATTTGCAATTTTCCCTTTTCCAGCGGAAGCATCATTTCTAAAAACTTCAATAAGGGAATTGGCGACAATTTTTCCGGAAGTAACTAGTCCGCCGACAATCATGTCTTTCTTTCCTGTTTTAAATATGGCCAGCACCTTCATTTTTCCGAGATCGGTTCTTTCGATTTCAGGCGGCAGCATGGCAATCAGGCGATTTTTTATTTCTTCAACCAGTTCGTAGATTATTTTATAATTTTTTATTTCCACATTAGAAGCTTCGGCCATTCTTTTTGCAACCGGAGTAGCGTCAACATTAAATCCAAAAATCATGGCTTGGGAACTGCCAGCCAGGCGGACATCAGATTCCGTAATGTTTCCAACACCGAAGCTTATATAATCGATGGCCACATCTTCTGATTTTATTTCTGCGAGTATCTGCTGAATGGCCTCTACTGATCCTTGAACGTCCGCTTTTAAGATAATATTCATTTTTTTAACTTTATCATCGGCTATATTTTTATAAATCTTCTGGACAGTAAATGATTCGGATTTTTCAATTCCAAAAGTGCTCTTAGATTCTCCCAGCTTGGTCTTGTAGGCCTTTCTGTCAGAGACCACCTGCACGATATCATTTGAATTAGGGGCAGAATGAAGCCCGGTTATGCTTACCGGAGCCGACGGAAGCGCTTCTGAAATTTTCATTCCCTTGAAATCTTCAATTCTCCGGACTCTTCCATGAGAGGAACCGGCTATGATATCCTGTCCCTCTTTTAGGATGCCCGTCTTGACTAAGATGGTGGAAACGGGGCCTTTTTGGGGATCAAGATGGGATTCTAATACTACGGCCAGCGCGTCTCGCTTATAATCAGCTTTGAAATCTTCCACTTCAGCCAAAAGCAATATATTTTCTAGCAGGCTGTCGATGCCGATATTTTGCTTGGCGCTGATTTTCGAATAAAGGACTTGTCCGCCCCAATCTTCGAGTAAAATTCCATTATCTGCCAGTTCCTGTTTGACTCTCTGGATGTTGGCTTCCGGCTTGTCTATTTTGTTTATCGCGACGACCGTCGGTATTTTTTTCTCGAGCAGATATTGTATTACTTCTCTTGTCTGGGGGCGCACCCCGTCATCTGCGGCAACGACAAGAACGGCGATGTCTGCAAGGCTGACTCCGCGTTCCCGCATGGCGCTGAAGGCTTCATGGCCGGGAGTGTCGATGAAAGTAATGAGTTCCCCTTTCTTTTTTACTTGATAGGCACTTATATGTTGCGTTATGCCCCCGGATTCCTTGGCAACGACGTTAGTTTTCCGGATAGTGTCCAAAAGCGTTGTTTTTCCATGGTCGACATGACCCAGGATTGTAACGACAGGAGGCCGCTTTTTCAGGATTTCGCCTGACTCCTTTTCTTTTTTCAATATCTCAACAATTTTTTCCAAAGTCATTTCTTGCTCGGATGAAACGGAAGCCTCTTCAACTTCAAAGCCCAGATACTGAGCGACAATCGAAGCTGTTTCAAAATCGATAGGCTCGTTTATAGTAGCCAAAATCCCATTTTTCATAAGTTCGGAAATTATGGTGCTGACGGGCAAATTCAAAAGGCCACTGAATTTTTTTACGGTTACGGAAGGCGGGAGGATTATTTTTTTAGGGCTGTTTTCAATCATAAATAGCAAAATTTAACCTACTCGATTACTTTTTTATTTTCCTGTTCCATGGCTATTTCGATGGATTTTTTTTCTTCTTCAGTCAGCGAATGCTTTTCGGATTTTCCGGCAGCAATTGACTTTGCATAAATGCGGGTTCCTTCCCTTGTGTAAAGAGAGCTCAGAGTTATTCCGTTATTTTTTCCGTTTAAAATCGCAATGGAAAAACTTTGGTCTCCTCCGACGTCTTTGAATGGGTTGAATCTCATCATTCCAAATTTATGGAATCCTTTTGCGGCCAGGGCGTTTATCTGGTTTGATATGTCATAGAGTTCCTGGATGTCTTTGTCTAAAACCTGAATGCTTTTTGCCTGATTTATCAGCAGATCTTCCAGGTTGGTAACTTTATTTCCGGAAAACATTTCCTGGGAATTTTTCTTGAGATTCTTTAGCTTAATAGACAATATAATATTCCAAAACAAAAGCAGAGCCATTAGGCTGAAAATGGGGATAATTATCAGAAGCAGATTGGTTTGAATTAATTGCTGTAAATTAGCCATAGTTTTAATAAATTTCCGGCAAAGTGCTTATTTTAAGCTATCATTTATATCGATTTATGTAAACCCCCACACCAATGCATCAGCGTGGGGGGTGAATTCCCAACAAAAAAAGTTCAGCCGGAATAGTTTATTTTAAGCGGCTTTCTGATCATTCCCGGGAAATATATTGGAGTGTTGCTGTTTGTTGAGAATTTCCCAAACACTCGAAGCCTTCTTTTCTTTATTAGGCTGAGTTGTTTCGGGTGTGGCATTTCTATTGCTGGATGTTTTTATACCAGGGGACATAGTGGGTGCTCCAGTTCTTATCTTTTGTTCACGAGTTTCGACTTTTTTGTCTGGCGCTGATTTTGATTTTTTGTTTCTTGCGGAATAAGGTTCCCTTTTTGCTGTCTGCGCGCGTTCTTGGTTTTTTTGCATAGCTTTATACTCAGAAATATCCTTAAAACCTTCTGTAAAACGTTCATTTTCCGACCCGGCATAACCCAAGGCTCCTTTCATAAGCTCCCTAGCTTTGTCTTTTGTGATGCGTCCTTCCGTAATCATATTTTGGACTATTTCTTGTCCTTTATTTCTCTTGAATTTGTTTATTTCGGCTTTTTGAAATTCCTTCTCCAGCATCTTTGCTGATGAATCCTGTTTTCCGGGTCTGAAAAAATTTCTGGAGGTTTTTTGAATTCCTTTCCAGCGGACTTTTCCAGAAAGAGTATTTATTCTAGGCACGTTTTTGTTTAATGGTGAAGACATGAGGCTAAAATTTTATTTATTAAACTAACTGCAACGGATAACAAGAATCATCCCATTGATTATATCACTAAAATCGTATAAGTTTAATTATGAAGGGAAGTGTGCGAGAGCGGTTGGCAGGCAGGAATCGGTCAGCTCGCCCCATAGAAAAGTGGAGGATTGGCAGAGTGGTCTAATGCGCCGCACTCGAAATGCGGTTGGGGAGCAATCCCCTCATAGGTTCAAATCCTATATCCTCCGCAAAAGTTCGCCTATCCGCCCTGCCTACCGGCAGGCAGGCTTTGGCGGAAATCCTCCCACTTCCGCCAGCGCAGTTGTTGATTTCTTATTTTTGTTGTAAAATTGGAATATAAAAAAGATGGACAAAAATAAAAAAATTGCAGGCGCTTCAATGTTGGGAGCCAGGTTTATCGATCCGGAGTGTATCATAAGCCGGCTAGATTTTAGAAACGGAATGAAGATTGCAAACTTCGGCTGCGGTACCGGATATTTTGCTTTTCCGATTGCAAAAAAGGTCGGCCCTGACGGAACAGTATGGGCTTTGGATGTTCTTCCGCAAAAAATAGAGTCAGTCGAAAGCCAGGCAAAGCTTTCAGGCGTTACAAATATAATAACGAAAAGAGTAAACTTGGAGAATGAAAAGGGATCAGGACTTTTGAAAGAAAGCGCCGACTGGGTAATTTTGGTAAATATGTTGTTTCAAAACAGCAACAAAGATGCCGTATTGGCGGAGACTAAGAGAGTATTGAAAAAAACAGGAAAAATTCTCCTGATTGAATGGGAGGAAAAAGAATTGCTCATCGGGCCGAAAAAAGATCTGAAAATTTCCAAACAGGAAATGTTTGGAATAGCCAAGAAAAATAATTTGGAGATTGCCAGTGAAATCGAAGCGAGCAATTTCCATTACGGATTAATATTAAAAAAACAAAGATGAAAATAAAACGCAGTGCATTATTATCAGTCGCAGTTATTGTTGGGCTGGCTGTCATGTCTGGTTGCGGCTGCAAGCAGACAAATACTAAGCAGTACAAGGTCAATCTCGAAATCTGGGGGTTTGACGACACCAGCGATACTTTTAATGAAATTTTAGACACTTACAAAAAAACGAACCCGAACATCCAAAGCATTGAATATAAAAAGCTGTCCGGAGATACATACAGAAAAGAACTGATAGATGCTATGGCTGCCGGACAGGGTCCGGATATATTCGTGCTCCATAATACCTGGCTAACTGGATTTTCTGACAAAATAGTTCCGGCTTCGAAAGAAATAATAAATGAGCAGAAATTAAAGAGGGATTTTGTAGATGTAGTGGCAGACGATTTTCTTTCCCAGGGATCAGTGTGGGCTGTCCCTCTTTCGGTTGATTCTCTCGGACTCTATTATAATAAGGATTTTTTTAACGCAGCTTCCATCACATCCCCCCCAAAAAACTGGAATGATTTTATTACTGATGTAGGGATTCTTACCAAAGTCGACAATTTTGGCGAAATATCAAGATCAGGAGCGTCGCTAGGCACAGCCTACAACATAAATAGGGCAACAGACATCCTTAATCTGATGATGCTTCAAAATGGCACTAAAATGATGGACAACAATGGATTAGCCAGCTTTGACCAGTCTCAGATGATTGAAGGAAAAACGGTTTCTTCAGGAGAGAATGCGCTCACTTTTTATACAGATTTTGCAAGGACAGGATCGAGCAAGTATACCTGGAACAGAAACATGCATTATTCCATCGATGCTTTTTCCGAAGGGACCTTGGCAATGATGCTTAATTATTCCTGGCACATGAAAACTATCGAAAATAAATCTCCCAAGCTGAATTTTGCAGTTGCTCCGATTCCTCAGGTAGCAGGGAATACCTCGGTGAACTATGCCAATTATTGGGCATACGGAGTGGCTAAAAACAAAATTTCCAGCAAAAATTCAACCAATGTGACCAATGATATCAGAGCTCAGGAAGCTTGGAAATTTCTGGTATTCCTAACGACTAAGCCGGAAGCGCCGATTCAGATTCAAACGAATACAGTCAGATCATCAAAAACAGTCAGTTCTAATTATGATCCGGCCTCGGTTTATATAAAAAATACCGGAAAGCCTGCGGCAAGAAGGGATCTGATTGAAATTCAGAAAACCGATCCAGAAATCGGGGTTTTCGCGACCGATAATCTGATTGCAAAATCATGGAAACAGGCCGATGCGGATGCAACTGATGTCATATTTTCGGAAATGATAGACCAGGTCAATCGGGGGCAGTCAACGGTGCGCGAGGCGCTCCAGACGGCAGCCAAAAGAGTAGATCAGCTGGCTAAATAATTTATTTAAACATAGATGAAAAATAAAAAAATATTATTTTTTGGAAGCTTTATTTTATTTTCACTTGCTTTAGTTGCAATTTTTTCTGTGTCATATAAGTTTGCGAATGCAGAATCTTGTTGTTTTACGGGAAGTAGTTGTTCTCAAAATGCAACGGCATCAGAATGTTCTCGTAAAGGAGAATTAGTGGATTGTTCCGATTCTCGTTGTACAGGAGGCTCTTCGCAACAACCTGCGAACACCTCTTGTAGTGGTGGAACTTGTGAATTTGTAAATCCTCTTGGTTTTAAAACTGTCATAGAATTTTTGACTAAATTTCTTGCCAGCCTCCGGGGTGTCGTTGCAGTCATTGCGATCATCTTCATAGTTCTTGGAGGAATTATGTATATGCTTTCAGCCGGAAGCGAAAAGATGATAACGCGAGCCAAGATGTGCTGGACAGGAGCAGTCATTGGCCTGGCTATAGTTCTGGCGGCACCGTCATTTTTGAAGGAAATAATGACCATTTTAGGTGCTACGGTAGCAACGAATGGCGAAGTTACAGAAAGTACACTAACTTTGCTTCAGATTGCAACTAATGTTCTCAATCTGTTGTTGTCAATCTTTGGAATCATTGCTATAATATCCCTAGTGGTCGGAGGAGGAATGTATCTCACTTCATATGGGGATGAAAAAAGGATTGAGACCGGAAAGAAAATTGCCACTTATTCGATAATCGGAATTGTGATTGCGCTGAGCGCGGTTGTCATCATAAATGAAATAAACCGCTTGATAACCGGCAGCTAAATTTTTGAAATAAACATAAAAATAGATAGGAGGTGTAAGTATGAATAAAAAATTGAAATCGGTATTGACTTTTGTATTTCTTCTGACTTTGATGTTGCCAGTTGCTGTTGGCGCTCAGTTTGATCCACCTTCACCGGGCATAACAGGAACTTCAGATGCTCCTGTTTCAGCCATAATTGTTGTAATAATGCAATGGCTTCTCTACATAGTCGGATTTTTGGGAGTAATCGGCTTTGCCATTTCCGGAGTCCTGTATCTTACAGCAGCCGGAGATGATGACAGGATAAACAAAGCTAAAAGCGCTATGCTTTATTCGATCATCGGAGTGGTTGTCGCTATTGCAGGCCTGATTATGGTGAATTTTGTCAGCAATATCCTGGACGCAAACGTCAGCAATCAAAATATATAAAACTACAATCAAGTTGGAAATAAAAACGAACCGGCGCCAGCTGGCTCGTTTTTGTTTTTGGCAATCTTAGGCTGGATTTAAGTATACAGATTTTGTTATTGTGGTATAATACGGACAAGGTAAAAAAATAAAAAAAGAAAATGAAAAAAATCTACAGCAAAATTAAAAACATAATCCCTTATTTGATGGTCATGCTTTTCGTGACACTTCCCAATGCGGTTTCAGCCAAATGGGATGTGAGCACGTTGTATGATAATTTTGGCCTGTCTCATAACAGCATAGCAAAAATAATTGAATCATTTTTACTTTGGATCCTCGGCCTCCTGGGGCTTCTTGGGGTGATTGGATTTGCCATATCAGGGATCATGTATCTTACATCCTATGGAGATGATGAAAGAATGAAAACTGCCAAGCAAGCTATGGTATATTCAATCATCGGTATAACAGTTGGCCTTGCGGGACTTGTAATCATCGGCACTATTGATGCCATCTTGAAATTGACTATTGTAAATTAGATCCAAGGAGTTTAAAAATATGAAAATAAAAAAAATATCATATCACTTAGTTTCTCTGATGACTTTATTGTTTCTAGTTTTATTTTTTCCTAAAATTATTTTTGCAGTTGGAACTGGAATTACAGTGCCGGAAACAGGACTCTCTGGCTTAGAGATCAAGGTCATTCTTGCTAATGTTCTGAATTGGCTTTTGGGAATAATTGGAACAATTGCGATAATCAGTTTTGCGATTTCCGGATTCCAATATTTTTTTGCTGCTGGCGATGATAAGCGGATGGAGACTGCCAAAAATAATCTGACATATTCGATCATCGGAGTGATTGTGGCTCTCTCGGGATTGATCATCGTAAATGCGGTCGATACCGCCCTTAAGGGAACTAGTGCGACTTTTTAGTTTTTAGGAAAAAATAAAAAGCGGGTCACTCGTGCTGTTGCACAAGTGCCCGCTTTTTTTCGTTACTTTTCCTCCTTGTAAATCGTGATTTTCGGAAGAGTGCTAATGAAACGTATCAACTGATTGGAGGGAACATTAAATGTTCCACCCGTTACTTTTTGGAAATCATTAGCATTCATGTAGCAAATCTCTGTCCCGTCTTGATCGGGAACCACAGAATAGATTCCCTTTGTAAGCCAGAGGCTACTTCCTGTAGGATTTTTCCTGCCTAGTTCCAAGCTGTCAATCTGTTCTCGCTTTTTGCCAACAATTTTATCAGCCGTGGCTTCTCCTGCGGATTTTTCCAAAGATTTACTAGATTCAAGTACACGAGTCGGAACCCAACCTTCGCTTCCGCCATCATAATGGCCGAATTTGTTTTTGATCATTATCTTACTTAATCCCTCCCTTTTGTCAGTAGCTGGTTTTCCGTTCCAGTTAATTACTTTTATATCAGTTCCGATCTTGATCAAAAATGGCTCGGATCCGGTAGTGTCCGGAACAGCGTAGATATCTTCTTTTATCTTTCGAATGGTGCCAGCTTCAGGTTCGCTATGACTTGATCTTTCGTCTAAGGTGTTGGCAATCTGCCCTAGCGTGTTATTTCCAGAACGGCCTATGCTTGCTACCAACTGGGGGGAGAAATGATTGAGCGCGTACCATATCCCTCCTCCCAGAAGATAAAGGGCGAGGAAAATGGCCGCGGGTCTTGCAATCCAACGACTAATCCAATTGAGCGGCCGGAAGATTGCCATAGCGGGAATTGCTGAAAGCATTCCCCAAATCAATAGGGCGACCAGAAAGAACATGGCAGCCTTCCAGTGTCCAGTTATGGCAGCTATGGCCATGATGCTTGAAGCGGTTAGGACATAAAGAAACAGGACAAACATAAGAAAAATAATTGCCAAAAAAAGAATAGTTGCAAAGATTTTTCTCGATGTTTTTGCCATTGTCGGCACAGCGTTGGAAACCGCGGCTCCTACTGCTGGGGTTGCTCCGCACAGAAAATTCCAGATTTTGCCAAAAATCTTTAACGAGGAATCCGATGTCTTTTCCATTGAGAATCTCCTTTGTAGCGAAAGGGTTAGGTTTTTTTAAGCAAAAAATTTGCGTTAAACCAAGGTTACTCTATGTTTATTCTACCCAGTATCAACTTTTTAAAGAGCTTGAAAATCAGTCTGATATCCAGGTTATCTGATTGCAGATATTAGCATAAAATGGCAGAAAAGTCAAACAGTCAAAATATTCTTTTGCAGCTCCAGTGAAATGCAAAAATTTAAAAATAGATGATGATTCTTGTAGTTATAAATATTTCTGGGAAAATAAAAGCGGGTCACTCGTGCTGTTGCACAAGCGCCCGCTTTTTTTATGATTGGCATTCAAGCCGGTCAATTTGTTGAAATTTGTTTCTTACCATTGGAACAGTAGCTGGAACAGTAAATTCATTTAGAACTTGCCACTGTTTGCCATCAGGATCAAGAGCAATTTCCGTGTCTCCCTTGCCTCCTTTATGCTTAAGTTTACATTTCATTCCAGGTTTTAAGCTGGTTAGGGCTATATAAAATGAGCCCTTTGTAAAATCCAAATCTTGCGAAAGAACATTGTGAGTTGTTGAACTTTCACTAGGGGTTATGGATTTTTCTATGGAGTTTCTATTCTCTGATTTTTCCAAAAACTTTCCCGATGGAATAAATCCCGCATGAACCCCAATCTGCCCTGTTTGCGGATCAGGCAAGCTGAATTTCTCATAGAGAACTCCATTAACTTTGACTTCTTCTCCCGAAGAAATTATCTCTGTTGACTTGGTATAGCTCAAGCTAATCGGTACGCATGCTGCGGTCGTGCAGCTATAAATCAACGTTCCGGGAGCAATAGACCAGGTCCTTTTCTCCTGTGAATAATTCCGGGACACTGTCAGACTACGGCTTGCATCGGCATCAAATCGTTGTGCGAGTGAATCAAAATTCTTTTTGAATACCTCGCTTGCAGATGCTAGTGCTGAGGATGTCTTTGAGTTTTTGGCAGTATTGTTGTCAGAATCGACAAACAATTTGATTACAGGGGTATTCTTCAAAGCTTGTCCCAGCTCAATAAAATATTTGTTAACTCCCGTAAATAGCAAGGGAATTGCTATGAAAGCAACAATTGTACCTCTGATATGGCGCTTTGTGTTAAAGAGATGCCAGGAAAGGAAAGTCAGAATTACTCCGCCAATAACGATTGAATCGTTTAAAATTGGCTTTTCTTTCCAGTGAAACCATGTTCCATCGGCCCCAGTTCTCAGGTTTTTTGGGGGTTGAAGGTCAAAATCAGGGACAGTATGCCTTATAAAATATACGGCAATTGCTGCCCAAACAAAAATGTATCCAACATAGCTCAAGTTATGACTTAGTTTTTCATTTTGGATTTTTTGAGACCAATAAATAAGTCCCAACCCACCCAAGAAAAACCATCCTTCTCCTCTGTTGAAGGGCATGTTACGGAGATAGCTGCGCAGTATGTCATGGAAGCCTGTGAATATCAGGATGCTAAATATAAGCACACCTATACCAGAAAAGGCTAACACCTTGGAGGTAGTTCCATCGGAACGTTTGGCTCCGATGAAAAGCAACCAACAAATTGCAAATAGCGCCGCTCCTATTATCAGAGAAGGTTGGTTTGATGTTGATGATGGTTTGAAAAGTAACCAACAAATGGCCAAACCCCAAGAAAGATACATCACAAAGCGGATTTTATTATCCTTCACTATGTGAGTTCCTTTCGGACTTGCCGCAATTTTTGCAAGCGTATCAGCCGTTACTTCTTTTGCGGTAACGATAACTAACTTTATGACCAAAACAACTTTGGAAATTGCAGTAGATGTTATCTTAACCAGGACATTTTTCATGGGCATAGCATTTCTCCGAACTACCTTTATGGCCGACAAAACTACAGATACTATCTTAGCTAGAGCATCTTTTATGGACATGGCATTTCTCCTTCCCATAATTCAAAACTATTTAATTTGAAAATAGTCTAGATTCGCGAAAATAAGTATGAAATCATATCTAGCAAGCAGAAAATGACAATAGCAATACTTATTGCCATAAGTTTGTCTTCTACTATCATCTTAAGCCAATGCCTTTCGGGCAAAAGCTTTCGTTTGATAGCAATTTTCTTCTGCTCTTCATAGATCCCATTTCTTATTTCTTCTCTCTCCTCATCGCTTGACGCTGCCTTTAAGTCGAGTTCTCTTTTCGTTTTTTCCTCAAGAAGCCTTTCCATAAAGGCCTTTGCTGAATCGCGAATTTCGATGGTTTGAAATTTTATGCGATTAGAATCATCCTTGGGAACTGGGTGTTTCAGTCTTTCAAGAAACTCTCGACGAAGAAGGACTAAAGATACGCGATATCCAACTTCGTCGTACCAGAAGTCATTTTTGACCCTATCTTCGAATTCTTCGGCGGCAATCCGAACATCTTTAATGCTGGCATTGTCGTCGGCAGAGTCGAGTATCAGATTATATTCAGTTTCATCATCTTTTGTCCATCCTGGAAAAGCAGTCAAGAACCAACCGGGAGCTTCTTTTTCCAGCTGTTGTCCGGTTTGAGAGTCGCCCGTTTGGGCAGGTTTTTTTAGCCCAAGGGCCAAAAGAAGCATTACTCCAATACTTTGGAAATTCTCTCGAATCAAAGTCCATAAAAATCCATCTTTCTTTTTTTCTTGTTCTTCAGCCATTTTCGTGTCCTTTCTGTTTAGAATATTTAATTGTCAATGAGCCTCGAAAGGCTCAAAATAAGCCTTATCACCAACAATCTGGTAATGTTGGATATTAGCATAAAACGGTGAAAAAGTCAAACCGCATAAATTGTTAAATGGTTAAATTGTTAGTAGATTAAAAAGTATTTCAAATGACCGAATTTGACATAAATTAGGAGTCTTGCTAGTATTATCAAGTAATGACTACGGTAGAAGTTCGCGAAAGCGGACTTTCTTTGTTAAAAATTTAAAAAATTTACGAAAATACTAATTAATCGAAAGTACAAATTACTAATCATTAGTAATTTAGTTAGATTCGTACATTAGTAAATGAAAATTTTATGGCTCGAAGAAAAATGTCCGGAGATGATTCGGCGCAAGCTGGAAAATTAGGGGATTTTGGAAGCGCAATTTCTCAGATTTGCGAAGAAAAGGGGATCTCCAAGGAAAAAGTGATTGAAACAATCGAGGCGGCGCTGGCCGCGGCTTATAAAAAAGATTATGGGCGGAAAGGCCAGAATATTAAGGCGATTTTCAATGAAGTGTCAGGCGACACAAAGTTTTTTCTGGTGAAAGAAGTGGTGGATGAAACGATGCGCGAATTTGTTGATGAGGAAGCGGAGGAGAAAGAAGACAAAAAACCAGAAAAAAGATTCGAAGAGCCGATGCATGAAATGGATCTAGAAAGGCTTCCGCGATTTAATCCGGAGCGAGATCTGACTTTGGACGAAGCCAAAAAGATCAAGAAAGGTTCAAAAATTGGTGACATCATCGAAACCGAGCTTGAGGAAAAGAAAGATTATGGAAGAGTAGCGGCGCAAACTGCGAAACAAGTGATTATCCAGCGGATCCGGGAAGCCGAGAGAGATGCAATGTACGATGAATATAAAAATCGGGAAGGCGAAGTTGTTAGCGGAGTAGTCCAGCGAATCGAAGGACGAAACGTTTTCATTGATCTTGGAAAATCAGTCGGAGTGCTTCTCTATGGCGAGCAAGTTGAGCGGGAAAGCTACCGCACCGGACAGAGAGTGAAAGTATATGTGGTAAAGGTTGATGCCGGGAACAAGGGACCTGGAATAACTTTGAGCCGGGTGAGGCCGGAAATGATCCAGAAGCTTTTCGAGCTGGAAGTGCCGGAAATTTTTGCGGGCACGGTTGAGATAAAGGCTATCGCGAGGGAAGCGGGCGAAAGGACAAAAATTGCCGTGTCTTCCAAGGAAGAGGGCATAGATCCAATTGGGTCATGCGTCGGACAAAAAGGCACTCGAGTTCAGGCTGTCATCGACGAATTGAGTGGAGAAAAAATTGATATCATTCTTTGGAATGATGATACTTCCAAGTTTATTTCATCCGCGTTGAGCCCCGCGAAGGTGCTTGGCGTTGAAATAAATGAAGATAATAAGGAAGCTAAAGTGAAAGTGCCGGAAGATCAGCTATCGCTGGCAATCGGAAAGAGGGGGCAAAATGTGCGGCTGGCTGCAAAACTGACCGGGTGGAAAATTGATATAATCGGAGTGAAAGCAGATGGCAATGAAATAGGAAAAGAAGCCGATGAAAAAAAAGCAGAGATTGTAGAAGAAAAAAAAGATGAAATCGCCAAACCGGAAGTCGCAATGGAGGAAAAAGTTGAAGAAGAAGCAAAAGATAACACAGAGATTAAAGAAGAAAAGGAAGAAAAAAAAGCTGTGAAGAAGAAAAAGTCCGCCAAAGTCGGAGAAGAAAAAGCAGAAGAAACTAAATAATTAAATTAAAAAATTGTTAAATTATCCTTAGGGATGATTTAGCAAGATAAAAATTAATTTATGGTGACTCTATTCGTGCTGGGAGGAGCAGCGCTGGCCATAATCTATGGCATCATCCTAATTGAGAAAGTTGTAAAATTGCCAAGCGGCAATGAAAAAATGCAAGAAATTGCAAAAGCCATTCAGGAGGGGGCAAAAGCTTATCTTAACCGACAGTATAAAACAGTAGCGATGGTGGCGGCGGTATTATTTTTAATAATCGGTTTTATTCCGTCTTTAGGATGGATCACGGCCATCGCATTTATAATTGGAGCCTTTCTTTCAGCGTTGACAGGTTACATAGGAATGAATGTTTCCGTGCGGGCCAACGTCAGGACGGCTGAAGCGGCAAGGCACGGAATGCAAAAGGCATTGACTGTGGCTTTCCAGGGTGGATCAGTCACGGGACTTTTGGTTGTCGGATTGGCGCTTCTCGGAACAGCCGGATTCTATTTTGTTACGAAAGACATCCATGCGCTCATCGGTTTTGGATTCGGAGGATCATTGATTTCAATTTTTGCCCGGCTTGGCGGAGGAATTTTTACGAAAGCGGCGGATGTAGGAGCGGATCTGGTTGGGAAAGTAGAAGCCGGAATTCCAGAGGACGATCCAAGGAACCCTGCGGTTATTGCTGACAATGTTGGAGACAATGTTGGAGATTGCGCCGGGATGGCAGCGGATTTGTTTGAAACTTATGCCGTCACTTCGATTGCAACCATGATTTTGGGATCTTTGCTTTTCAAATCTTTTCCAGATGCCATTATCTATCCTCTGGTGCTTGGAGCTATTTCGATCGTGACTTCTATCATTGGAACTTTTTTTGTGAAACTCGGGGATGATAAAAATATCATGGGAGCTTTGTATAAAGGCCTTATCGTTTCCGGAGTCTTAGCGGCGATTGCTTTTTATCCGGCGACTGATTATCTCATGTTTAATAACGGAAGATATGAAACGATCAATCTATATCTAGCATCTCTCATCGGACTGGCTGTTACGGCAGCTTTGGTAGTGATCACTGAATATTACACTTCGACCAAATATCAGCCGGTAAAAGACATTGCCAAGGCTTCACAAACCGGTCATGGGACCAATGTAATTGCGGGTCTGGCTGTTTCCATGAAATCAACTGCTTGGCCGGTTATCGTTATAGTTTTGGCAACTTTGGGTGCTTATTCCTTGGCGGGAATCTATGGAGTAGCGATTGCGGCGATGGCAATGCTTTCTATGGCCGGAATAATTGTGGCGATTGATTCATATGGCCCGATTACTGACAATGCCGGAGGGATTGCTGAAATGGCGGAGATGGGAGAGGATGTCAGAAATGTGACAGATCCATTGGATGCGGTTGGCAACACCACAAAAGCTGTGACGAAAGGATATGCCATCGGTTCTGCCGCTCTTGCGGCGCTGGTTCTTTTTTCTGATTTCACCCATAGTATACCCGATTCGTATCAGTTTCTCATTAATGATCCGAGGGTTCTTGCGGGTCTTTTTCTTGGCGGCCTTCTGCCATATTATTTCGGTGCTCTTTCGATGCAGGCGGTGGGAAAAGCGGCTGGTGCAGTGGTTGAGGAAGTACGCAGCCAGTTCAAGGAAAAACCTGGAATTATGGCCGGAACAGAAAAACCTGATTATGGAAGAACTGTCGATATTGTGACTAAAGCGGCTATCAGAGAAATGATTGTGCCGGCTTTTATTCCGGTAGCAGCTCCAATTTTTGTTGGATTTGTTTTGGGCATAGAGGCTCTCGGCGGACTCTTGGTCGGATCGATTATTACTGGAATTTTTGTGGCGATTTCTATGACAAGCGGAGGCGGAGCCTGGGATAATGCCAAGAAATACATTGAAAACGGAGAATATGGAGGAAAGGGGAGTTTTGCCCATCAGGCGGCAGTAACCGGAGACACAGTTGGCGATCCCTACAAAGATACAGCTGGGCCAGCTATCAACCCGATGATAAAGATTCTAAATATCGTGGCATTGTTGATTGTAGGACTTTTAATTTAGCACTTGATCCAACGAATCTACAAATCTTTTACAAATCTACAAATATTTTAAGTCTATATTTATCTCACATTTGTAAATTTGTAGCCGATTTGTAGATTTGTGGGAAATAAATTTAGCAAACTTTATGATGACTATAAAACGCTTACCTAAATCGCAAATCGAGTTTGAATTGGTTGTCCCATGGAAAACCTGGGAAAAATATCTGGACCAGTCAGCCGAAGAACTTTCAAAAGAAATAAAAATTTCCGGTTTTCGTCCTGGCAAAGCGCCGAGAAATTTAGTGGAACAAAAAATCGGGAAAGGAGCTATTCTCAATGAAGCCGCAGAAAAAGCGGTGAAAAAAAGTTATGTCGACTATATTATCAAGGAAAAAATTGAAGCTATTGGCAACCCAAAAGTAGAAATCAAAGAAATCAAAGAGGGAGCGGATCTTAAGTTTGATATAACTGTTTCCGTAATGCCGGAAATAAAAGTGGACAATGGATACAAACAAGATATCAAAAAAATTAATGAAGAATTTTCGAAGAAAGATATGAAAGCAGATGAGAAAGAAATTGATCTCGAGATTGAAAAGTTAGCCAACAGTCGGGTGAAACTTGTGACAGTCAGAAGGGAAGCCAGGAATAATGACAGCGTAGAAATTGATTTCACTGTTTCTATGGGAGGAGTGTCGATTGAAAATGGAACTAGTAAAAATCACCCAATGATAATCGGGAAAGGCGTCTTTATTCCCGGTTTTGAAGAAAATCTGATTGGAATGAAAGAAGGAGAGGAAAAGGAATTTGAACTGACTTTTCCACAAAATTATCACAAGAAAGACCTGGCGGGAAAATCGGCCGTTTTCAAAGTCAAAATGAATTTGGTCCAGGAAAGACAGACTCCTGAAATTAATGATGACTTTGCCAAATCTCTCGGAAGCTTTTCTGACCTCGCAGCGTTTCGAAAGAATATGGAAGAAAGCCTCTCTTATGAAAAAGAGCATAAAATGAAAGAAGAAAGAAGGGCTGAATTTATCGAAAGCATAATTAAAAATTCAAAAACTGATCTTCCGGACATTTTGATTGATGAAGAAACAAACAGGATGCTTCAGGAGTTTGAACAGCAAATAAGCCCGATGGGCATGACCATGGATCAATATCTGGAAAACATAAAAAAGGACAAGGAAGAAATGAAAAAAGACTGGCATCCGCAGGCTAAAAAAAGAGTCATCTCGGCCTTGGCGCTGAAGCAAATCGTAAAGGACGAAGACATAAAAGTAGATTCCAAGGAAGTTGAAGATGAAATAAATAAGACGATCCAATATTATAAAAACGTGAAGGACATAGAGAAGAATTTAGATATGGAAAGATTGTATAACTACAGCAAGGGAATATTGGAGAATGAAAAAATTTTTGAAATGCTAAGTAAATTGTAGTGTACTTCTTTAAATTAATATCCCGACGAATATACAAATTTTTTTACAAATCTACAAATTAGAAGTAGCTGTATTATGCGCATATTTGTAAATCTGTAGTCGATTTGTAGATTTGTGGGACAAATTTATGAACAATCAATACCTAATTCCCACAGTCATTGAAAAAACCAGCTATGGCGAGCGGGCTTACGATATATATTCACGACTACTCAGAGACCGCATCATATTTATTGGTGGGCCGATTGATGATGCAGTGGCCAACAGTATAATTGCCCAGCTTTTGTTTCTCGACTCCCAAAATGGGAAGGAGGACATAAAATTGTACATAAATTCTCCAGGAGGCCATGTCACTTCAGCCTTGGCTATTTATGACACTATGCAATATGTGAAGGCGGATGTTTCTACAATTTGCGTGGGCATGGCAGCTTCCGCGGCGGCGCTTCTTCTTGCGTCTGGAAAAGAGGGAAAAAGAATAATCCTTCCAAACAGTGAAGTATTGATTCACCAGGTTATGGGTGGAGCTCAGGGTCAAGCGACCGATATTGATATACATGCCAAACATATCTTAAACATAAAAAAGAGGCTCAATGAAATTCTGGCCAAACACACAAAACAGTCATTGTCCAAAGTGGAAAAAGATGCTGAGCGCGATTATTTTATGAGCGCTGAGGAAGCAAAAAAATATGGCATAGTCGACAAGATTATCAAATAGAATAATGAAACTGAAAAAAAACATATTCCTTTTTTTGAGCATTTTCATAATAGCTAGTGGAATATTTTTCCGTTTTTGGCAGCTCGGATCGATTCCACCCGGAGTGCAGTATGACGAAGCCTTTAATGGGCTAAATGCTCTGGAAGCGCTTAAAACAGGGGATTACAAAATATTCTATACGGAAAATTATGGGAGAGAGGGCTTTCACATCAATGTGACGGCTTTTTTTGTTAAGATTTTTGGGCCGACCAGCCTCAGCCTTCGGGTTGCGAATGCTATATGGGGCTCTCTGACTCTTATCGGATTTTATCTGCTTTTGAGGCAACTAAAATTTTCAAAGATTTCAGTCCTCTTGGGCACTTTTATGATTACCTACTCATTCTGGCATCTGGACTTTTCAAGAACTGCTTATAGGGCAATTATGGTGCCGCTTCTTTTATCTTGGATTTTTTATTTCTTCTTCAAGGCGGTCGATTCGGAAAAGAACAGGAGATTATATTTTGCCGCGTCCGGAATCCTTTTTGGGCTGGGCTTCCATACTTATATAGCCTTTCGTATTGCCCCGATTATTTTAATGGCGGTAGTGCTAGCTGTTATTTTTACCAAAAAAGATTTTTTGAAAAAAAATTGGAAAAGTGCAGCTCTTTTCGCTTCAGCTTCGCTTATAATTGCTCTTCCGATATTTGTTTATTATTCAAGCCACATGAAAGATTTTTTAAGCCGAAGCGAAGCGGTTTCAATCTTTAACACACCTAAAATGTCTTCGGGAGCAGCTTTTGCGACAAGCCTTTCTACGCATATAAATGCTTTTTTTGTGAGCGGAGACAAAAACCCCCGCCATAATTATCATAGCCAGCCGCTTCTTCCAGCAGCCTGGTCGGTTCTTTTTGCGCTGGGATTTTTTATAAGTCTAAGTGAGATTGGAGCCACAATCATTAATTTAATCAGGAAAAAATTTGGTAAAACAGGCGATACCGGTGATCCGGCCACAAAATGGTTTTATGTTTCCGTTCTGGCGCAGAGCATTTTCTGGTGCATGATGCTTCCGGGAATTTTGAGCATCGAAGGCATTCCTCATTCTCTGCGGATCATTGGGGCTATTCCGGCCGTTTTTCTTTTTACAGTTCTTCCTTTTGAATATTTATTTTCTGTTTATGATCAACTTAAGAATGCCGGAAGCAAAGAGGGAAAATTTTGGAAACCGGATAAGTTCATGGTTCTTATCTACGGCATTATTATCATGGTAATGTATGGAGGATTCATCCAGGTTTATACATATTTTGGACCTTGGTCGAAAGACTTGGCGACATATGGGGGATATGAAAGAAAATTATATAATCTCGGGAATCTTATCCAAAATACAGCGCTTCACAAAAATAATTATCTGATTACTGCCTATAATGCCTGGGTCAGTTCGGATGGAAAAAAAACCAGCCTAAAGACTGCCGAATATATCGGATATCCCAATAGCCAGCAGTTTAATTTCTATAAGCCAACAGATGGAATTAATGCTATCTCCTGTGAAGATCCATTGCTCATCTTCCAAGAATCAGACCAATGGCTCCGCGATCAATATAAAAACAAATGTCCTAATCTCACGCAGCAGAGGTTTGCATATGACAGTGGGAAATATATGTTTTGGGTGATGACAAGCAAATAAAAAATCCATCCCATTTGCCGGAACAGATTTTAAAAATTCTTTTTTTTATTTCAGCATCGGAAGCAAACTTTCTCCGGTCATATCAGTCGGTTTATTTATGCCTATCAAATCAAGCACAGTCGGAGCGACATCAGAAAGAAGTCCGGCGACTCGCATAGTGAAGCATTTCCCGGCCGCATCGCAGTGATTTTCAGCCGTAACGAACCAAAAGGGGACGGGATTGATGCTGTGTTCAGTATCGGTTTCTCCGTTTCTTGTGTTTACTAATTCTTCTGCGTTTCCATGGTCTGCTGTGATGAGAAGGCAGCCGCCGTGTGAGATAACAGTCGGAATTAATTTGCTGAGGCATTCATCGATTACTTCTACCGCGGAAATTGTGGCCTTTTCATCTCCAGTATGTCCGACAATATCGGCATTGGCAAAGTTTACTAGCATAAAGTCATATTTATTCATTTCAACTGCCTCGCAGACTTTTTTTGTTATTTCGCGGGCGCTCATTTCAGGCGCTTCGGAAAAAATCGAAACAGCCTTGGACGGAACAATTATGCGGTCTTCTTTTGGAAAAGGCTCTTCGTTTCCGCCATTGAAAAAATAGGTGACATGGGCGAATTTTTCCGTCTCGGCAATCCTGAGCTGGGAAATATTTTTTTGACTAAGGATTTCTCCCAGGCAGTTTTTTATCTCAATAGGTTCATAGGCGACTTCTGCCGGCAAATCTTCTTCATATTGGACCATGGTTACAAAAGTAAGATTCTTAAGCTGTTCTCTTTTAAACTTTGAAAATCCAGGAAGAACAAAAGCTTTTGTAAGTTGCCTGGCCCGGTCTTCTCTAAAATTGAAAAATATTACGGAATCACCGTCTGATATTTTTCCAACTGGATTTCCTGAATCGCAGATTACGGCTGGCTCGATATATTCGTCAAAAATTTCCTTGGCATAAGATTTTTGGAGATAGTCAGCGGCGCTTGCAATAGGTTCTCCCTTCCCGTCTACGATAGCTTCGTATGCTTTCTGGGTGCGGTCCCAGTTGTTGTTCCTGTCCATGGCCAGATACCTGCCTGATATTGAGGCGATGCGTCCAATGCCATATTCTTCAAGCTTTTTTTCCAGCTCTTTGACTGATTCAATTCCTGACGTGGGGGAGGAATCTCGGCCGTCAGTAAAGACATGGACGAATAATTTTTCAACCCCGTTATTTTTTGCAAGTTCAACAAGGGCGTAAAGATGATCGATATTGGAATGGATCCCGCCTTTGCCCAAAAGTCCCATGAGATGAAGGGCGGAATTATTTTTTTTAGCATTTTCTATGGCTTTAAGAAGAGAAGGATTTTGAAAAAATTCTCCGCTTTGAATAGACATAGTAATTCTTGGCATGTTTTGATAAATTACTTTTCCAGTTCCGAGAGTAATATGGCCAACTTCCGAGTTACCCGGTTCTCCCCAAGGAAGGCCGACAGAAATTCCGCAAGCCTGAAGAGCCACTTGGGGATAAAACGTATTCAACTTGTCGATAGTTGGGAGCTTAGCTTCAAGGATGGCATTTCCTCTCAAATTTTCACTCAGTCCCCATCCATCAAGAATGATTAGAACAACGGGTTTGTACATGTTCAAGGATAATTATTTATTACATTTATAATTTTATCATTCAATGTGCCTTTTGACAAAAGCGCGCAAGTAGAATAGTATTCAAGGGTGCTTATTAATTAAACATATCTAGAGATCAATTTCAATCACACGCTAAAACAGGCTGGAATATGCATATTTTGAAATTACAAAATGAAATCAAGCTAATTTTAAAAAATCCTTTTGTTGAAGGCCTAATTGGCGTGGGAATGAAAAGAGAAAAAAAATATGACAATAAGTCTAACAATTCTTATAGTTGTAATTTTATCGTTGGCTGCCGGTGCGATTATGGGCTATTATGTCAGGCAGACCATTGCTAAAAAACAGCTTCACACAGCTGAGGGAAAAGCTTCAAAATTAGTCGATGAGGCAGAAAAAAAATCGCAGGAAATACTCATCGAATCAAAAAACAAGGCAGTGGATATCTTGGAGCAAGCCAAGAAAAAAGAGCAGGATAGGGAAAATCAAATAATGCGTACGGAAGAGCGCTTGGGAAAAAGGGAAGAAACCATCGACAAGAAAATGGCGGAAATTGATCGTGGCCGGGATTTGCTTGAGAAAAAAGCGGAAGAAATCAGAAAAATCAGGAAAGAAGCGGAGGAAACCAGAAGGCAGGAACTCAAAAGACTGGAAAAAATTGCCGGACTTTCTAAGGAAGCGGCCAAAAAGATCCTTCTGCAACTGACCGAAGAGGAAAATCGGGATTATTTTGCCAAGAAAATCAAGGAAATGGAAAATTCCGGAAGAGAAGATTTGGATAAAAAAGCCAAAGATATAATGCTTCAGGCTATCCAGAAATATGGCGGTTCACACGCTGCCGATGTCACAACAACAACAGTCAGCATACCATCTGATGAAGTCAAAGGAAGAATTATTGGAAGAGAAGGGAGAAACATAAAGGCGCTGGAGAGGCTAACTGGCATTGAAATTATAGTTGATGATACTCCCGAGGCGATTGTTGTTTCCGGTTTTGATCCGATTCGCAGAGAAATTGCCAAAATTGCGCTGGAAAAATTGATTGTAGACGGTAGAATTCACCCTACTAAAATTGAAGAGGCGGTAGAAAACGCCAAAAAGGAAATCAACAATAAAATTAAGGAAGCAGGAGAAGTGGCGGCTTATGATGTCGGAGTGGCCGGACTTGATCCGAAGCTCATTCATATTTTGGGAAGACTCCGCTACAGAACCAGTTTTGGACAAAACGCGCTTCTTCATTCTTTGGAGGTGGCTCATTTATCAGGTGCCTTGGCAGCTGAGTTGGGTGCAGACGTAGCAATCGCGAAGAAGGCCGGCTTGCTTCATGATATTGGAAAAGCCGTTGACCATGAGGTTCAGGGAACCCATGTAGAAATCGGAATTAAGATATTGGAAAAATTTGGCATTGGAAAAGAAATTATCAATGCCATGAAATCGCATCACGAGGATTATCCGTTTGAATCTCCGGAATCAATGATAATCTCAGCGGCCGATGCAATCTCAGCCAGTCGTCCAGGAGCCAGAAAAGATACTCTGGAAAATTATTTGAAAAGACTTTCTGAGCTTGAAGCAGTGGCTAATTCATTTCCGGAAGTGGAAAAAACATATGCCATTCAGGCGGGGAGGGAAATACGGGTTTTTGTGAAACCTGATGCAATCGATGATCTGGGAGCGATAAAGCTGACAAGATCGATTGCTGATAAAATTGAAAAAGAACTGAAGTATCCAGGTGAAATAAAGGTAAATGTGATTCGTGAGCTTCGGGTGACTGAATTTGCAAGATAGAAGGTATTAGAACCCACTTGCTTTATTTAAAGCAAAAAAGTAAAATAGCAGAAGGAAGGAATAAAACTACCTGTAATATATAAAAAACAAAGTCCCGAATTTTTCGGGGAAACTAGAGAGGCGGGTGATATTATGTCAGCAAATATGAATAAAGATGCATTGGTAGCTGAAATTGCCACAAAGAACGATATGTCGAAAAAGGATGTTGAGATGGTAATTGATGCCTTTGAAGAAGTAGTCACAAAAGCGCTTAGAGAAGATGTGAAAGTAACTTTGACCGGCTTTGGAACATTTCGAGCTTCGAAACGGGCAGAGCGAATGGGAATCAATCCTCAAACAAAGGAAAAAATCACAATTCCGGCCATGACTGTTCCTAAATTTACCGCTGGGAAGGCTTTGAAGGAAGCGATAAAATAATTTTCTTGATAGATACCTTGATTATTAGGATAATTGAGATAATAATAAAATCCCCAAGTTTGTGGGATTTTATTATTGACTGAAAGAGAATAAGCGGATATGATTTATGAGTAACCGCGGAGTGTCGTATACCGGTAGTACGCATGGTTTGGGACCATGTTGACTGGGTTCGATTCCCAGCACTCCGACCAGAAATATTTACAATTTTCGATTTACAAATTACAATTGCTAAGAAATTATAGTTATTGACTGCGGGTATCGTATAGTGGCTATTATAACAGGTTTCCAACCTGTGGAGGGGGGTCCGATTCCCCCTACCCGCTCCAATAAAAACAAGGCTAATGTAAGCCTTGTTTTTGTTAACTGTTGTTAGCTATTTACAGATTACAAAAAAGTTGCTATTATGTAGTATCAGTATATGATTGATGATTTATTTTATTCTGCAAATATACAGCAGATAAGCTAAGCGCTATTTCTATGATAAACTATTATTGAAAACTGATTTTAAATAGGAGTTCTTTAAAAAAATAATTTACCATCTTAATAGATGTGTTTTTTTGTTAAGGTTATATCGTCGGTCAAGCTATAAAAATGGTCAGGTTGAAAAGATATTAAACGTCACACAAGATGATAGGAGGTTACCAATGGATAATAATGATTTAATTCATGAAGAGCATGAAGAAGAATTTGATGATGAATCTCAGTGTTGTGGAAATTGTCGTGAGCATGATATATCCTGTGAAGAGTGTGACTGTCCAGGATCTTGTTGTGACCGCTGTGGTTGCTATGGGGATTGCTACGATGAAGATGTCGCTTGTGAAGATTGTCGCTGTTCAGTAGACTGTTGCGAAAGATGTGGATGTTCAGGCGACTGTGAAGATGACGATGTTGCTTGCGAAGACTGCCGCTGCCTAGAAAGCTGTTGCGAAAATTGTGACGGAAATAACAAATTTAATTCGCTTTCTGATGAAGAAAAGGTGGCATTAATCTCGGAAAAACTCAAGCTTCCAAAAGATTCTGTGATTAAAGTGGTCAAGGACCGGGATGTTAACGGTTTTACAGATGGCAACAGAGTATTGATAACATCAGGAGCTGTTGAAAATCTTTCTGAAGAGGAGCTTGCTTTTTTGCTCGGGCATGAACAGGCGCATATTGATGCAGATCATGTAGAAAAAACAAGGAAGCTTTTTCATAAGAAGATTGATGACATAAAAAATGTAGCGAATGATAAAAAAACTGGTTTTTTCAAAAAAACGCTCAATGTGCTTGGCGAGACCGTGTTGGGAGCATTAGAAATATCAGCAATCAACCACCAGCAAGAGCTCGAAGCAGATAAAAAAGCACAAGAAAAAATAAAGGAAGCGGGTTATTCGGGAGCGGGAGGACGTGATTTGATGGACAGATTCGATATTCCCGATAGGGGAATTTCATTAACTCATCCTCATCCAAAGACAAGAAAAAAGAAAATGCAGTAGTATTTGCCGAATGTCCCATGCTGATTTATCACAAAGCGTCGAAAAAGCAATTCAATTCTATAGGAAAGGAGGTTTCTATGGAAATCGGAAAAGTAGTTGATTGCAAACACTGTAATGGAACAGCAAAATGCGATTGTTATAAATGTATGGATTATGCAAAAAAACATCATCATGATACTTTCTATGGAAGAGATTGCAAGTCTGCACCGAGCTTGGTTCTTTGCACAGTATGTTGGGGCCACGGAAGTGTTTGGGTAGGTCCAGAAACTATCAAAGTTTTAATGCCTCGTGGCAAATAGGAACAAGTAAACCACGATTTAAGCTCCTCAAATGGGGAGCTTTTTTATTTTTAAACAAAGCATTTCTCCCTAAACCCAGTTCTAACCGTATTAACTAGCCAGCTCATTCAAAAACCAAGGCGAATAAACCTTGTTTTTTGTTGTATTAAAAGCATGGAATTCGGCGCTGGATGAAATATTGATTTTGTACTATAATAAAGCCCATGCGGAATTATTTTTTTTATCTAAAAAACAAAAAAATCCCTTTCTTTTTGGCGGCAATTATCATCTTGATTATTTCAGGCGTTTTTGCTTTGTGGCTGACGGATTATGTTTCCAAAATAGAATATCCTGCAGCAGAAATTGTAAAAATACAGCGTGTTAAAAAAAAACCCTTAAAAACCGGAGAAAAAAAAGATCGTCCCAAGCCCGGGCCATTTTCCATGGACAGGATGAAAAAACAAGGATGTGTGGCGGATGGGATCCTTTCCGGTTACGGCGAAGACACGGAGAATTCTGTTTCCATGATCAACCGCTCCAATTGCTATTATCTCCATCGGGCACTGGAAACATGGGCCAGTCCGCCGGATTTCGGATATGCATTGCAGATTATGGAAACTATAAAAAAACCGCAAATGGTCTATGGAATGTTTATCGCGGAAGCGATTCGGGAAAATGCAGATTATTTTTATCCGGATGAAAACAGAAATTTTGATTTTTCTGCGATGTGCAGAAAAGGAAGTGACAACGCCTGGGGGGAGCATACTTGCAGGCCAAATTTTGCTAATGATGAATACAGAAAATACGTGAAATATATAACCCAAGAAGCAATGGATCTCGGAATTCAAAGTTTTCTTTTTGGGCAGATTTATTATCAGGAAGGCGGAGATCAGGATTATGCCAAGGAAATCGTAGCTGATATGAGGAAATATGCGAAAAAACAAGGGATACAAATTGCTATTGGAGCTCAAACGGGCAGTATTAACGATGAAAAATATCTCAGGCTATTTGATTATATTGAAGGCGGAGTGGGAGTAAATTTAGATGGCAGTATAGAAGACGGGCCATGCTGGAGCAAAAAGGAAAGCTGTTGGGCGCTTCTTTGGAATGACCAGTTTTCAAAAAAAGCTAAAAATGTTTTTTTACACCTCGATTGGAGCGGACTGCTTTATGATGATATGAGTGTGTTTACCAGGATGGATAAAGAGACTAGAACCAAGACTCTTAAGAATCTCTACCAATATTTCACTTCAAAGAATATGGGTTTTTTGATGCCTTACATGGCTACACTCCATCGTCAGAATGGTGGATGTTACGGACCAAAAAAGAGGTTTTATTCCGCGGATAATAAATATAATTGCAAGGATGAGGAGGTGATCCGTTCTATTATGAGCGGAGGCATTTGAAATTTATTACACAGAAAAGATAAACTGGAAAAACATAAGAAATTTTTGTAGAATAGAGTTGTTGAAAAGCACTTAACTCGAATTGTCATTCCGGGCTTGACCCGGAATCCAGAGTTTATACTATTTACTAGATTCCCGCTTTCGCGGGAATGACAGCAAATAAAGCCTTATGTCTAAACACGAACAGCTTCAAAAACTCAATGATCAGATGACGAAATGCTCTGATTGCATTTTGCGATCCGGCTGTAAGAATGTCGTTTCGGGCGAAGGGTCAGTCAATGCGGATATTTTATTCATCGGCGAGGGACCGGGGCAAAAGGAAGATGAACTGGGCCGTCCTTTTGTTGGAGCGGCTGGAAAATTTCTCGATGAAATGTTGAGAGTTATAAATCTAAAAAGGGAGGAGGTTTATATTGCTAACGTGGTGAAATGCCGGCCGCCTGGAAACCGTGATCCACTTCCAGATGAAGTCGTAGCTTGCTGGCCGTGGCTCATG
>Ga0247841_10000649_pt1 | contig 87952 bp, 93 predicted proteins | sample LaCruzMarch2015__2_FD_192410 | JGI IMG/M metagenome (GOLD analysis project Ga0247841, IMG submission 192410) | Freshwater microbial communities from meromictic Lake La Cruz, Castile-La Mancha, Spain - LaCruzMarch2015_18m | ecosystem: Environmental > Aquatic > Freshwater > Lake | place: Spain... | reverse complement strand
AAATAATATATTTCATTAATCAGCTTTACTAAATCACAGAATTTGGTATTCTTATCTTGCTTATAAAGTATGGCCCTATCGTCTAACGGTTAGGATAAGCCTTTGAAAGGTTGAAGTTGCGAATACTTGGAGCAATTCAAGACTTGTGATAGCTTTTTATAAGCTAGCTAGCGCAATAAAAACAGAACAAGTGAACAGATCCTGTAAGGATTAAAAGTCGGGGTGAGGTTAGGTTTTTTAAATTAAATATATTGGCCCTATCGTCTAACGGTTAGGACAGAGCCTTCTCAAGGCTTAAATCGGGGTTCGATTCCCCGTAGGGTCACCATTAACAGCGCGCTCGAGAAGACTTATTATTAAGGCTTTTTTAGCACCTAAATTTTCGACCCTTCCGGTACATCGAACTTACTATTTATATATAAAAATTACCGAACCACTTTCCAAGTGACGCGGTAATTTGTTTTTTTAAACTTTGTCCTCCTAGCTCTCCAATGGCGGTGGCAAGAAAAGACTTTCCGGTACCTCAGTGATGCAACACTTTACCGGTCCAGTACCAACCGCGTCACCTTCATACTTACCGACCCACAGCTTGCCGTCGTAGGTCAGCTCGTAGTTTATGACATCGGGACGATGTTCGTACTGTTTTACAAACTTTACAATCTTCAGGTCGATATCCATTATTACATGCATCAAGTTTGAATTTCCGAAGTGGTCTTGCATAAGACCTGAGAACCCGGTCATGCTGTCGGGTTTGGGAAAGATTATCCCAGAGAACATAGAACGCATGACAGCTTTCTGAATCACCGCCCTTGCTCCGCCTTCAGCTTCGGAAAAATGTTCAACACCAAGAAATTGCTGATTTTGGAAAAAGAACCCTTGAATCAAGTAGTCTGCCTTGTTCATGAGAAACTTCCTTCTGCGGTTGTGCATTTAGAACTTTTAACTTAACCACCTTACACCTTACCAAACCACTCCTCAATCTGTCCCTGATTGAGGGGTTCGAATGTCGGAGTATTGCTCGAAATCTGGTGTCCGCACTTTTCGCACTTATCTGGACCTTCCAACCAGATTATTCCAGTCGAAACCTCCTCGGAAACTGTGATCTTGATTCGTGCACCACACTTGTCGCACACTTCATCAAAGTCCAGGACGGTTGGCTTCATTTTTCCTTGGGTGTGAATCTCCACCATTGCCATCCCGGTCTTGAGTTCGGGGTTAACCTTCTCACGCTTTCCAATTTGGATTTTCATTGTAATACTCCTGTTTCTATTTCCGGTGTGAATTTAGTCGCTTCCAGACTTAAACTACCACTAAATTTTAATTATGTAAAATTTGATTTTAAAATGTAAGTACTAAAATGCTATTTATATAAATAGTCATAGATTATAACGTGATCAAGTAATTAAAATGAGCGAGTCCACAATTGGATCTCGCTCTTGGTGTCAGTCCGCCGACTCAGATTTTTCTTCGTCGGGTTGATCGTTTTCCAGCTGTGCATCACAGCAGGGGCAGATAACTGCCAGCTTGTCATTGAATTTGCACCCACACTCGGGACAGATACGAAATTCCGACATTGTCGCGGCCTCCGTCCGGGCTTTTTTTTCTTGTAGCCACTCTGCTGTGAGTCTCTTCCTTTGACATTCTGTCACCGGTTCCGGACCCCTTACAAACGGGACACCCATTTGTTTGAAGTGACTGAGTATGTGGGGGATGTTCTTCACGAGCAAGTAGTCCCATACCCAAAGAATCGTTCCAAGACTGCTGCCATAACCGCTCTTAGTTTCGTACTGAAAACCTCCCATGTAGAAACACGGAAGTAGGTCTCCTGCCTTCACTTCAACACCCCTGTGCTCCAGCAGAAAAAGACTTATTCTTTCGCATTTTTCTTTGTCGCTGAGTTCTGGCATAACCTACCTCCTTCCAGATTGTGAATGTTTAAATCCACCCAAATTATAATATAGTTATTGGCAGTGTGTCAAGTTTTCAAGAGTATGAAAAAAGCGGGGCAACCGAAGGTTGCCCCGCTTTTACTTCAAAATATTCTAATTTAGAAGCTTTTCTGCCACCGCCTTAACATCGGCTCCGTCAGCTTTACCCTTAAGATCCTTCATTAGGGCGCCTACAAAAACGCCAATTTTAGACTTGTCAGTAATACCTAACTCAGCTTTTTTAGCCTCGGCGATCTTGGTGATGTCTTCTATACTCATAGTCTGGGGTAGGTAAGCTTCTAAAACCTTCAATTCAGCTTCTTCATCGGCCGCTAATTCTGGGCGTCCACCTTTATTGAATTGTTCTATAGAATCCTTGCGCTGTTTGACCAATCTTTTAACAATAGCGATAACATCTTCATCAGTGACTTCCTCGTCTTTTTTAATACCCTTAACGACATATTCTTTGGAAACGGCGTCGGTTAAGTTTCTTAAAGTCATTAAGCGAACGGTATCCTTTTTAATCATAGCATCCTTGATTTCGTCTTTGATTTTTTGTCTTATCATAGTTCCTCTATTCTAGCATATTTGCTATAATGTTCCATATGTCTTCAACCGTTTTAATATTGCTAATAGTCCTGATTGTTATTATTTTACTAGTTAATGGTTTGCTAGTTTGGAAGCTTTTAACCAAAAAACCGGAAGAAAAACCAAAAGATGATATTGGTTTGAAACTAATTTTGCAACAATTAAATGAAATTTCACGAACGGTAGATGTGAAAATATCCGATTCTACTCGTCAAATGAATGATTCTGTTCGCCATCAGTTTTCAGAGTCGGCCAAGCTTATTCAAGATGTTACTAAGGGCTTAACTAAATTAGACGAGACAAATCGTCAGGTGGTTGGGTTTGCTGATCAGCTCCAATCCTTGCAGGATATCTTAAAAAACCCGAAACACCGTGGAATTTTGGGTGAATATTATTTGGAAACTTTGCTTCAAAATGTTTTGGCTCCAACTCAGTATAAGATGCAGTATGCTTTTGCTAATGGCGAAATCGTTGATGCTGCCGTCTTTGTAAAAGATAAAATAATCCCTATCGACTCTAAATTTTCACTCGAGAATTATAATAAGTTGAGTGCTGAACAAAATCCAGCTGAAAAAGAAAAATTAGAAAAAGCCTTTGTTAATGATTTAAAATTGCGTATTTTAGAAACCTCTAAATATATCCGTCCTAAAGAGGGAACTATGGATTTTGCTTTTATGTTTATTCCGCACGAGGCGATTTATTACGACCTACTAGTAAATAAAATCGGGGCAATCACAGAAGAAACTGATAATTTGATCCAGCGCGCCGCCAATAAATATAAAGTTATTATCGTTTCCCCAACGTCGTTCTTGGCCTATTTACAGACCGTATTGCAGGGTCTTAAAGCGATGCAAATTGAAGAATCGGCCAAGGAAATTCGCAAGAATGTCGAGGGTTTACAGAAACATTTGAAGAGTTATGAAGAGTACCAGGCTAAGCTAGGCAATGCTTTGAGCACAACGGTGAATCACTATAATGCAACAAATCGCGAGTTCAAGAAGATAGATAAGGATGTGGTCAGAATCACCGGAGCTGAATCAGAAATGGAATTGTTAGAAGTCTCTAAGCCAGAGTCAGAAGAATAAGCTAAGCAGTGATTAGGAATATTGAAGGCCGGCAATTCGGTCCCCGAATTGCCGGCCTTGTCTTTTTAACCCTTGCAAAAGTTTTTAACCTAGTGTAATATAGCGGTTATGGAATTTGCAGTAATACAAACAGGTGGAAAGCAATATCGCGTTTCTAAAGGCGCCCTCATTAAAATTGAGAAGCTTTCTGGTGATTATAAAGAAGGTGATAAAGTTACTTTTGACCAGGTTCTCTTAGTTGATAACGGTCAAGATACCACTTTGGGCACTCCGTTTATTAAAGGTGCAGCCGTAACTGGTGAGATAAAAGAAATCAGTCGCGAAGGTAAAGTTACAGTTATTCACTACAAACAAAAGAGTAAATATTTCAAGAAAGCCGGACACCGTCAGCCATACTTCAAAGTTGAAATCTCTTCAATTAAATAATTTTTTAAAAACATCCGAGTTTCTCGGGTGTTTTTTTGTGTCTATAAATAAAAACCGCTCCCGTAAAATGGGAGACGGTCTCGTCGAAACTCTAAGAGTTACGGACAAATCCATCTAAAGAAACGACATAAGAACAGGTGACCACCAGTGACCACCCAAGCGCAGAACCAGCCGGTTAACCAGGCTATAGCTATAAAGGTTGATCTTTGCAAGACCTTCCAGACGCTCGTAGTTTGAATGAAGCGAACAACGATGTTATTTTGTGATTTTGGACCATAGTGATCCACAAGATATTTGACCAGAAGAATTGAAATTACAAAAACAAAGAAATTTGTTGTGGAAATATATGGCCAGTCGAACTGAATTCTAAAGTAGTCATATATAGTGTACAGCGTGATGCTGGCCGCCAATATGATTATGCCAATTGTCAGGCACCAGAGGATGAGATCGAAAATAAGTTCAGCCACTTCAAATACCGTTAGTGTTTCAAAACCAGTAGCTTCTTCTTCTGCCTCTTCCAGTGTTTCAATATCGAGTTCGTTTTTCATCGAGCACCTCCCAAAAAAAGTTTATTGAATCATGTACGAACCTTGGGGTCCGTTCCGAATCTAGAATAACATTTTTTACCTCTTGTGTAAAAGAAAAATTTTAGTCTAATTTAGAAACCTTTTTTAAAAATTTCCTTGATGACGATTGAGTAGAGCGTTTTTAATAGTGTCCGGGTCGGAATACTCTAATTCTGTTCCAGTGGAAAGACCGCGACCAAGTACTGAGATTTTTATTTTGTATTTATCACAAAGGGGAGATAAAGCTTGTCTTACATATTGGCCTGTGTATTCACCTTCGGGATTAGCGCTTAGTCCAAGTACGATTTCGCTCAGACCATTCAAAGCTCGTTTCTCCACCTGTACCAGCATTTCGTTTAATCTAATTTTTAATTCAGGATTTTTTTCAAGAATAGGAACATTACCGCCCAAGACAAAATACCGCCCATTCCAGAAATGACTTTTTTCAATGTTTTCAAAATCAACGTCGCGACCCACAATCATTAATTGTGAGGTATCTCGATTAGCACTACGACAAATATCACAAAGACTGTTCACTGTCCGTCCCTGGGGAAAATAACGAAAACACTCTTCGCAAACAGATATTTCCTTTTTAAGTTCCAAAAGTAGGGAACAAAGTTGTTCAATATAGTTTCCGTTTCGAGAAAGAAGATAGTAAACAAAACGCTTGGCCTGTCTAGGACCGATGCCAGGAAATTCAGAAAATATTTTTGTTAATTGTTGTATCGTGTTCATAGAAATACTGACGAATTAGAATGCTCCCATACCGCCCGTTGGTTGGCCATCTGGGCCCATACCATTTTTATCAATCGACAAGAAAGTGGAACGATTTGAATCAAAGAATAGATCGACTTTACCGGTTGGACCATTACGGTGTTTTTCTATCAAAATTTCAGCGTTCATTTTACGGCCACCACCTTCATCGTTTTGTTCACGGTGGATGAACATAACCACGTCGGCGTCCTGTTCAATAGAACCTGAGTCACGCAAGTCGGAAAGACGAGGGCGACCACCACGCTGTTCCACGGCACGAGAGAGCTGGGAAAGAGCAAGAACTGGTACATTAAATTCACGAGCCATATTTTTGAGATCGCGGGAGATTTCGGTGATTTGTTGAACAACATTATCACTTTTGGTTTTGGTCGGAGTTATGAGTTGTAAGTAGTCCACCACAATCAAGTCCACTCCTTTTTCAGCTTGCAGGCGACGAACTGTACTGCGCATTTTTTGAATAGTTGCCCCTGGTTTGTCATCAACAAAAATCGGTGCACGAGATAAGGGTTCCAAGGCTTCACGAAGTTTTTCAAAGTCATTGTCCATAGTCATCTTGCCAGTGCGAAGTTTCCACGCGTCAACGCGAGATTCGGCTGATACCATACGGTCAACTAATTGTTGACTAGACATTTCCAGAGAGAATATGGCCACCTTGGCATTGTGTTTAGTGGCCGCCTGACGAGCAATATCCATCGCCAAAGAAGTTTTACCCATTGAAGGGCGGGCAGCTAGAATAATTAAGTCTGATTTTTGTAAACCGGAAAGAGTATCATCGAGTTGTTTAAATCCAGTCGGAATACCACGATAGCCGTCTGGAGAATTGTGGAGTTTTTCCCAACGATCCCAAGCTTCACCCAAGGCTTCTTTCATTTCAATAAACTTTCCATTACCCCCAGCTGAATGAGTAACTTCAAAAATGGTTTTTTCGGCATCCTCCAACATTGATTCCAATTCGCATGCTTCATCGTAACCGAGATTACAAATATGTTCAGAGGCTTCAATGATCTGTCTCATCATATATTTTTTCTGGACAATTTTTCCGTAGTATTCAATATTAGCCGAGGATGGCACCATATTGATAAGTTCAGTCAGGTAAGTATTGCCACCAATTTGATCTAATCTAGAATTTTCTTTCAAACGACTGGAAACAGTAAGAAGATCAATCGGATCACCTTTACTACTAAGATCGGTCATCGTCTTAAAAATACTGCGATGTTTTTCGGAATAGAAAGATTCAGCTCGGACTAGGTCTAGAACATCATTAAGAGAATCAGGACGTAGCATAATAGACCCTAGCAGGGCTTTTTCAGACTCAACATTTTGTGGCGGAATTCGGACACTCATGATTTTTGTATTAATGATTAACAGATACAATTTTACATTTTTTATCTAGGTAGCACAAATTCAAAAAGGGGAGAAAGTGTGTTTAAACTGGGGACAAAAATAGGCTGATTTCTTAGTCTTAAACGGTGGGTTTTTGTTGAAAAAAAGAAACATATTGAATACAATAAAAATTGACTAATAAGTCAATAAATGTTATTATACACAACGAATGTTCTTATGGGTTTTCTGTGTGTTGCAGTAAACTCAAGACAACAAATTGGAGGGTCTATGAAAATCTCTGTTGTGCTCTTTGGTGTAGTCGTCTGGTTACTTTGTGGTATTGCCATGATTCAGATGGTGAAATTTGCGAACCACAGTCAGAGTGATCTGATTGGTCTGGTGTGGCTAACGGTTTTTATTGGTATTATTTTTCTCTTCATCATCTGCTTTTCGGCAGTCGGCACTGTTAGACACGTCATTTTCATGACTGTGATGTTTAAAGTGGTGAACAAAAGCAAAGAGTCAGTTGTTGTGAGGTTTGGTTTTTCCGACAAGGATGATGTAACTCTTAAACCGGGACACGACAATAAAGTCTGTACCAATCTTCCCAATACGATCACTGTCTTGAACTCTGATAAAGATAAGACCTTGCTTAGGGTTTGTCTTTTAAAGAGGGATGGTGGTAAAACGGTAACTGTAGAAATCTTATCCAGTGATAAGTTTGCAGTACAGCCGCCGGAGATCATGTTCATTGTAAGCCAGTTTTAAAAACGCCGGGCGAGTATTTCTCGCCCGGCGCATTTTTTATATTTTTGTTACTTGCTGACCGTCTGTTGTATCTTTTACTGTCCAACCATGATTTTGTATTTCATCGCGAATTCGGTCTGATTCTAACCAGTTTTTATCTAATCTAGCTTTTTGCCTTTGAGATAAAAGAAGACCAATTTCATCAGGTATTTTTTCTGGCAAAACATCATCTTTGATGGCCTGTTCAAAACCTAGACCTAATACTTGATCAAAATCTAAAACTGTCGCCAACTTATCTTCATTAGAAATATTTGATTTTAATACTTCTTGGGTTACGGCCAAAGCTTTGGTAACATTTAAATCATCATTGATCGCTATTAGAAAATTATTTTTATATTCGATATTTACAGAACCAACTTTTTTACCAACTTTTTTAACTTTTTCTATAAGGTTATTGTATCCATTTGTGGCACTGATAAATGATTCCTCACTCCATTCCATCGGTTTATGATAACTGGTAGTAAGACAAGCATAACGATGAGCAAGTGGACTAAAACCTTTTTCTATATAGGTGTTGTCCAAGGTTACGATATGACCAGCACTTTTAGAGATTTTTTTACCGCCGGCAAAGTTTAAGAATTCAACATGAAACCAGTAATTAACCCAAGGTTTCTTTCCGGTAGCTCCTTCTGTTTGTGCAATCTCGTTTGTATGATGGAGAGGAATATGATCAATTCCACCACAATGGATATCAAATTGTTCACCTAGATATTTCATACTCATCGCTGAACATTCAATATGCCAACCAGGGAAGCCGACGCCCCAAGGTGAGTTCCATTCCATCTGGCGCTTAATATTAGATGGAGAAAATTTCCAAAGAGCAAAGTCTGTCGGGTTCTTTTTTTCTTCGTTGATTTCCACTCGTGCACCTTCTCTCAAATCTTCAAGTTTTTGGTGGCTTAAAGCCCCATAGTCGGGAAACTTGGCAGTGTCAAAGTAGATACCATCACTAGTTCGATAGGTTAGATTATTATCTTGAAGTCTTTTAATCAGATCTATCTGCTCAGCTATATGATCCGTCGCCTTACAAAATATATTTGGGTAAATTACATTAAGTTTTTTAATATCTTCCTTGAATAATTTTGTATAATAATCAGAAATTTCCCAAGCAGTTTTGCCCTCAGCAGAAGCTTTCTTTTCGAGCTTGTCTTCACCCATATCACGGTCACCGGTTAAATGACCAACATCTGTAATATTCATTACATGATTAACTTGGTAACCATTGTAGGCCAAAGTTCTTTTGAGAATATCTTCGGCTATATAGGCGCGCATATTACCTAAATGTTGATAACTATAGACTGTTGGACCACAAGTATATAAACCAACCTTGTTTAGGTGGCGAGGTCTAAATAACTCCTTCTTGCCAGACATGGTATTGAAAAGATACAAATCGGTAGTTTCAGACGCAGTCTTTTTTTTGAATATATTGAACATATTGTTTTAGAACCATTTACGATGGCGGGCATAGAAGAAGGTAATAAAGACCACAACAAGTTCACTGAGAACAATGATGTACCAATCATATTCCATCCCTAGTATTGGAGTATTTTCCGCGTAAATTTGAAAAAAACTATTTATTATTGTAAAAGGCATCACAATAAATGTAATGATGGTTAACGTTTTCATTATCTCACTTTGTTTTGTGGAGAGTAATGAGTTATTGGTCTCACGAAGTTCTTGAAGTAAGTTAATATCCTTTTCTAACATCTGTCCAATTTTATAGTGTTCGCTAGCTAAATCGCTTAGATAATAGTGTATTTCTTTACCAAATATTCCAATACCAATTTTTTCTAAATCCGCCATAGTATCACCTTGAGCATTCACCGTATTTTTAAAGTCTAATAAGTTACGACTCACTTTGGACAAAGCCATAACCATATGTTTTTCTTGCCCAGAAAATACTTTACGTTCAATATTTTTAAGGGAATCACCGATAAAATCAATTTCATCTTCTAATGATTTAAAAAGTTCTTTAAGTACAAAGTAGAATAATCCAACTCCGGAAGCACCGGCAAAACTACTTTTTTCTAACATGGTGTTTACTTCAAAAATCTTTGAAATCTTATCCATCTGATCAATGGAGGTGTAACGTGTGGTAATCAAAAAATCCTTTCCTATTACAAAATCTATTTCGTGTTTATGCTCCTCATTGTGAGAGTGTTTGAAGGCGGGAAAATGTAATATTAGGTAGATATAATTACTATAGGACATTACTTTTGGCTTGTAAGTCGGCATAGCCATTTCCTGAGCGTTTTCAGGATCAAGGTTGAATTCACTCATTAAACTATTAACCTCTTCTTTGGTTGGATTTTCGACATCAACCCAGGTTAGATTCTGGTTTGTATATTTTTTGATCATACTACGTTTATTATAGCTTTTTTGCTTTCTATCGACAAGGTAAAGTAATAGTATAAGTATGAAGTATATGTATATAGTATGAACACCAAGAAAAATATTTGCTCAGAACCTTTTTTTTTGCGATAATACTCGAGTATGAAAAAAAGTCTTCTCAAAACATATTTATTAGTGGCTGTTTGTTTGGTAATAGTTTTTTCTGCTTACTATACTGGTTATAAAGTTGGCATAGAAAAAGGACCGAGCTTAGGTATTTCGGTAATTAACAATGATTTAATAGCGGCCGGACTTACTGGTAGTAGTACTGTGGATATGGCTCCGTTCTGGGAAACTTGGAAAACTTTACAAAGTAATTTTGTTGGTAAAAAAGGACAACCAGATAATCAAGATAAAATCTGGGGTGCTGTTAAAGGTCTAGCTAGTGCATATGGCGATCCTTATACTATTTTTATGCCACCAGTTGAAGCTAAGAGTTTTAATGAAAGTATCAATGGCGACTTCGAAGGTGTTGGTATGGAAGTGGGTATTAAAGATGGTATTGTAACTGTCATTGCACCTCTTAAAGGCACTCCTGCTTTCAAAGCTGGTATGATGCCTGGCGATAAGATTATCACTATTAATGGCACTAGCACTAGAGATATGTCAGTCGATGATGCCGTTAAGCTTATTCGTGGTAAAAAAGGAACTGAAGTTAAATTGAGTGTCTATAGAGAAGGGAAAAGTGAGGCAATCGAGAAAATAATTGTTCGCGATACCATCACTATTCCGACCGTTGACACTGAGAAAAAAGGTGATATCTTTGTAATCCATCTGTATAATTTTTACGCTAAATCATCCGACTTGTTTAAAGACGCCTTGAAGGAATTTGTTGATTCTGGCTCTAATAGATTAGTCTTAGATCTTCGTGGAAATCCAGGTGGTTATCTTGACGCGGCAGTTAATATAGCTAGTTGGTTCCTTCCGATAGGCGAAACTGTTGTGACTGAAAAAGGTAATACAGCTTATGGTGAAAAAGTTCATCGAAGCTTGGGTTATAATATCTTTAGTGATAAATTGAAAATGACGATTTTGATTGATGGTGGTTCTGCTTCGGCTTCGGAAATCCTTTCTGGTGCCTTGCGCGATCATGGTTTGGCAAAATTGGTTGGCACAAAGAGTTTTGGTAAGGGTTCTGTTCAAGAAGTGCTAAATATTTCTGCTGATACCACCTTAAAAGTAACTGTCGCTCGTTGGTATACTCCTAATAACTACTCTATTTCTGAAAGTGGACTTATTCCTGATTTTGAGGTAAAAATGACTGAGGAGGATCGTCTAAAAGGACGTGATCCACAACTCGATAAGGCGATTGATGTTGTCAAAAATATGAAGTAATTTACTAAAAGATAATATACAAAAATGAAAATAATATTACTGAAAGAGGTTCGCAAAGTTGGTAAGAAGTATGATGTTAAAGACGTGGCAGATGGTTTCGCTATAAACATGTTGATTCCACATGGAGATGCGATTGTGGCTAGTTCGGAAAATCTTAAAAAAATGACCGCTTTGAGAGCAAAAGATGAAATGTTTAAGAAAATTGATGAAGATATTCTAAATAAAAATCTTACGGCTATCAAGGAGACTGTTTTGCAGATTTCTGGCAAGACAAATGATAAGGGTCATTTGTTCGCTGGAATTCATAAAGAACAAATTATTGATGAATTAAAGAAACAAGCCCATATTGATTTAATGCCAGAATTTGTTTTGATGGAAAAACCTTTGAAAGAAGTAGGTGAACATGTAGTTAATGTAGAAGCTCATGGCAAAAAAGTTAGTTTCAAGGTGGTAATTAAACCGTTGGAATAGTCTAAACATGAAGTATACAGTATAAGGAAAAAAGATAAGCCGGGGTTCGCAAAGCGAACCCCGGCTTATTCTTAAGACAATTTCATTAACTTGTTGTCAATTATCCAGAATCTGTTATAGTTACAAAGTTCGTATAGACCCCTAGGGAGCAATCCCGAGGGGAATTGGGCGTATTCACGAAATTAATGTGCATTAATTTCGTCTCTGCGAACAAAGTGAAGCAGTCCAGACTTAAATGCTGCCCGCCCGGATGACCTGGTCGGACGGGGATTGCCACGTCGGTTTCTAAGAATCAATCTTCTTCGAAATGACGGAAAAAGAAAGGGAATAATATATAAACATTATGGAAAAAACAAAGAAAAATAAAGACGAAGTAACCAGTCGACCAAGCTACAATGCTTTGGTAAAGGCCGGTGAAGATAAAATTATCGTCCGTGGTGCACGCACCAACAATCTCAAAAACATCACGGTAGAAATGCCGAGAGGAAAGATGGTGGCGTTTACAGGCTTGTCCGGCTCCGGCAAGTCGTCTTTGGCGTTTGATACGATCTTTGCTGAAGGTCAGCGTCGTTACGTGGAATCTTTGTCTTCCTACGCCCGTCAATTTTTGAAACAAATGCAAAAACCGGATGTTGATGAAATCATCGGCCTCTCTCCAGCTATCTCCATCGATCAAAAATCTCGTTCTAATAATCCACGTTCAACCGTAGCGACTATCACTGAAATCTATGACTATCTTCGTATTCTTTATGCTCGTGTCGGTCGCCCACACTGTCTAGAATGCGGTCGCGAAATCAAAAAACTTTCCAATGAAGAAATTTTGGAATTGATTGTTAAAAATGTAACCACCGCCGACTATGCTAAAGACAGTAAAACTGTTTTGGGCGTTCCTTACAATGAAGCGCGCGTCAAAATCTTCTCTCCAGTCGTGGTTGGTCGTAAAGGTGAATATTACCAGTTACTTTATGATTTACTCGGTAAAGGTTATGAATGGGTAAAGATTGACGGCGAAATGAAAAAACTTCGCGAACAAATCATTTTATCTAAAACTAAAAAACACGATATCGATGTTTTAGTGGATGAATTTTTTGTTAGTGAGTTCAAAAACAAAAAGGATTTCGGCGCGACTCGGGAACGTCTAAGTGAAGCCGTGGAAAAAGCCATCGATGAATCTCAGGGCTTACTCAAAATTGAAACTCCGGCCGGTGAGAAAATTATGTCGGTGAAATTTATGTGTCCTTACGATGGTTATTCCTATCCGGAAATCGAACCACGTCTCTTTTCATTTAACTCACCTTATGGCGCCTGTCCGCAGTGTAATGGTCTCGGTACCAAACATATTTTTGGAGATGAACCTTGTGAAAAGTGTAAAGGTGGACGCCTCCGTGAAGAAGCCTATCACATTAAAATAGGTGGTCTTAATATTACTGACTTTGTAAATAAAAGTATTAAAGATGCCAAAGAATTTATCGATGGTATTGAACTCGATGACCGCGAAAAAGAAATTTCTAAAGTAATTGTCAAAGAAATCGATTCTCGTTTACAGTTTATGCTAAACGTCGGTATTGAATATTTGCAGTTGAGTCGTCGCGCTCACACTCTCTCTGGTGGTGAGGCTCAGCGTATTCGTCTCGCTAGTCAACTTGGTTCCGGACTCGTTGGCGCTTTGTATGTTTTAGATGAGCCGACTATTGGTTTACATAGTCGTGATAATGATCGCTTGATCAAAACCCTCCTTCATCTGCGAGATTTGGGCAATACGATCGTGGTTGTTGAACATGATGAGGATACCATCTACTCTTCGGATTACATCGTGGATATCGGCCCTGGCGCCGGCGTACATGGTGGTCATGTCGTGGTGTCTGGGTATTTGGATAAACTTTTAACTGACAAGACGAACGAGTCTGGTTCAGTGACTTTGGACTATTTGCGTGGCGACAAACAAATTGCGACACCAAAAAAACGCCGTGATCAAACCAAAGGTGAAATTAAAATCCGCGGGGGTAATATCTTCAATATCAAAAATATGAATGTGGATATTCCACTAGGTAAGCTCGTCTGTGTGACGGGCGTGTCTGGTTCAGGAAAATCTTCGATGGTTTACGAACTTCTGTATAAGAATTTACAAGGTCGTCTTGATCGTCGCTATCGCACTAAAGAGGTTTATAATTGTAAGGAATTCATGGGATCTGAATATTTGGGTCGTGCGATTTTGATTGATCAATCTCCAATTGGTCGTACTCCACGTTCGAATCCTTCAACCTATACCGGTTCATTTACCTTTATCCGTGATTTATTTGCTAGTACGGTTGAGGCGCAAGCTCGAGGTTGGAAAGGAAATCGTTTTTCTTTTAATGTAAAAGGTGGCCGTTGTGAAGCTTGTGAAGGTAACGGGGCAATTGAAGTAGAAATGCATTTCTTGCCGACTGTTTATGTGCCTTGCGATGTTTGTAATGGTAAAAGATTTACCAAAGAAACTCTGGAAGTGAAGTATAATGGTAAAAATATTTACGATGTGCTCAAAATGACGGTTGAGGAGGCACTGGAATTCTTCAAAGATTTCCCAGCCATTTCTGATCGTTTGAAAACAGTGAATGATGTGGGCTTGGGTTACTTGGAATTGGGTCAATCGGCAACGACTTTATCAGGTGGTGAAGCTCAGCGTGTAAAAATTTCCGCTGAGTTGTATCGTCCGTTCCTGCAAAAAACTTTGTATGTTTTAGATGAACCGACTATTGGTTTACATTATGAAGACGTCAAAAAACTTATTGAGATTTTACAGATTTTGGTAGACAACGGTAATACTGTGGTGGTTATTGAACATAATCTTGATTTGATAAAATCTGCTGATTACGTAATTGATATCGGCCCCGAGGGTGGTGATAGGGGAGGTCAGGTGATTGCGAAGGGAACGCCGGAAGATGTTGCCATGAATGAAAAAAGTTATACTGGTAAGTACCTTAAGAAACATTTGAAAAAATAGTTTTAATATTTACGAATGGAACCCAAGGCTAAGCCTTAGTCCAAAACTAAGGCTTAGCCTTGGGTAAAGTATCAAAATGTTTATGATTACTAAAGATTTTAAAAAGCAGAATCTGCCGGATCAGCCTGGGGTCTACCTTTTTAAAAAGGGTTCGCAGATTTTATATATAGGTAAAGCAACCTCTTTACGTGACCGAGTAAAGAGCTATTTTGCTAATGATCTAATCGCGACGCGGGGGCCGCTCTTGGTGGATATGGTTTCCTTGTCGAACAAGATTGATTTTGTCGTAACCGATTCAGTTTTAGAAGCGTTGATCTTGGAGGCTTCACTAATCAAAAAATATCAACCGAAATACAATACTAAAGAGAAGGATGATAAAAGTTATAATTATGTCGTCATTACCAAAGAGGATTTCCCGCGAGTTTTAATAGTGCGGGGGAGGGAGTTAGACAAAGTTGATTATCAGATTCTAGAAAAGTTTGGACCATTTCCCCATGGTCAACTATTGAAGGATGCACTAAATATTATTCGTAAGATTTTTCCGTTTAGAAGTGAGTGTAAAATCGGCCAGGCTCGTCCTTGTTTTAATTATCAAATCGGTTTGTGTCCGGGTTCTTGTGCGGATCTTATCAGTAAAAAAGACTACGCCAAGAATATACGACATTTGAGATATTTCTTGTCAGCTCAGAAAAACAAACTATTAATTGAGTTGGAAAAAGAAATGAAAAAGTTGGCGAAAAACTTGAAATTTGAAGAAGCCGAAAAAATAAAACGAACAATTTTTGCGTTGAAGCATATTCAAGATGTGGCGTTGATTAAGAAAGATAGTAACGATTCTCTCTCTTCTTGTCATTCCCGTGAAAACGGGAATCCAGGATTCGGTAAAAGTCTTAATACAAAAATACTAGATCCACGCGTTCGTGAGGATGACAGAGGGGAAGGAGAGAAGGAACAAAAACCTTTCCGCATTGAAGCCTACGACATTGCTCACCTTGCCGGCGAAGCCGAAATTGGCGTTATGGTTGTCTCTAACGCTGGTGAATTGTCTAAAGATGATTACCGTCAATTTAACATTAAACAAAGCTCCAAGGATGATTTAAAAGCCTTACAGGAGGTTATTTCGAGACGTCTAGGACATCTAACTTGGGGTTTACCGAATCTAATAGTTATGGATGGTGACGATAGACAATTAGAGGTAGCAAAGAAAGTCTTGAAAGAAAAAGGTTTTAATATAGACGTGGTGTCGGTTGTAAAAGATGAGCATCATATGCCGAAAGCTATAATTGGCCGACAGGGAACAGTCAATGTGTATCGAGAGGAAATATTGCGAATAAATGCTGAAGCTCATAGGTTTGCTATTACTCTACATCGTAAAAAACTTAGAAAAAACTTCTTACCAAAAGAGGTATAAAAAAACCGAGGTGTAAACCTCGGTTTTTTTCTTTAAATAATACTAACAGTTTTGCAAGTTTTGATTTTAGAGTCAAAACTAGTTTTACGTTTTGAACCAAATTTAACTTTACCATCTTTAAGAGCAAAAAGAGTATGATCTTTACCTACTCCGACATTCTGACCAGCGAGAATCTTACGTCCTTGCTGACGAACGATAATTGATCCAACTTTAGCCACTTCGCCATCATGCAGTTTGACTCCCAAGTACCTTGGATTCGAGTCTCTACCGTTTTTTGTTGTACCCGCCGCTTTTTTTGTTGCCATTTATTTTTTAATATTTAAAATGAAATAAGTCGGAATTTTTCCGGCAATTTTTCAAACTTACTTCAGGTCCCCAGTAGGGTACATAACTCTACCAGGCCAAAAAGATATGTTATAATTGCTATGTGAGTATAAAAGATTTTCACAAAAAAATCAAGCCCTGGGTGGTCAAAAAACAGCTAAATGCTAGAGCTGTCTTCACCAAAACAAATTCCTTTCTAGAGTCAGAATTGTGGAAGGATATAGTCATTGTGGCTATAATTATCCTTGTTGGCTTGGCTGGTTATGGTTTAGGACGCATTTCCATCTATGAAGAGAAGAAACCCTCGGTTGAAGTTAATGACGTTATTTGCCCTATAAACGGACAAAATACATCTGCAGCCGGAAGTTTTGGAAAAGGTTTGGAAACACCCGTTTCAAAAAGTGTTTCAAGTATCCAATCTGGCACTTCTACAATAGTGGCATCAAAGAATGGAACTAAATATCACTATGTCTGGTGTGCCGGAGCCAAGCAGATAAGTGAAGTTAACAAGATTTGGTTCAATAACACTGACGAAGCGCGAGCAGCTGGATATACGCCAGCGAGCAATTGTCCAGATTTAAAATAACCTTTTAATAATTAATTAATAAAATATGATTGTAGTTGATGTAGAGGCAACGGGAACAGATCCATATAAGCACGGAATTTTGTCTGTCGGGGCAGTTGATTTTGAACACCCAGAACAGCAGTTTTATTCGGAGTGTCGCATGCGTGAAGATGCTCATCTTATGGAAGAGGCTTTGCAGGTTAATGGTTTTACTAAAGAGGATATTATGAATCCAACCAAAGAAGGTGAAGATATTTTGATCAGAGCATTTTTAAATTGGGTTGCAGAAAGGGATGAACACACTATGGCCGGACAGAACCCTTCTTTTGATCGAGACTTCCTAAAATTTGCGGCTGAACGAGCCAAAATTAATTGGCCGATACCGCACAGAAGTATTGATGTTCATTCTGTTTGTTACGCTCATATGAAATTGAAGGGTATTGAGCCGCCGGTTGCCAACAAGCGTAGTGACCTGGATTCTACCAAGATTCAGGAATATGTTGGTATTCCAGAAGAACCACATCCACACAATGCTTTGAATGGGGCTAAAGTTGCCGCCGAAGCTTTATCACGTTTGCTTAATAATAAAAAGTTATTGCCAGAGTTTGAGGAGTATCCAATACCTTGGTTAGGATAATAAGCAATAAAATTACTAGCGTTTTATTACTAAAACGCTAGTAATTTTATATATTGACAAAATCATTAAGTATGCTACTGTATTAAACGTACACAGCAGATTGCCTGCTGTAAAAATACAAAAAACGTGAGAGGTGGAAAATGACAAAGGGAGCAAACCGTACGCCCATGGGTGTGAACAGCCGGCGGGGAAGCAAAGGTCTTGAGCGGAACTTTGTGGGTATGACCCGCATCGTTCAAAAGATGATTGTTCGCCGCTCGAACGAGCCCCGCCCCCAGGCCAAAGCCGCCCTTGTGGACAGCCACGGCAACTACACCTACTGCTACTAAGAGCAGGGGGTGTCAAAAGAGAGAGTGTCAGCGCTTAAGAAGCCGGCACTCTCAATTTTTTTATGTATTTACTAAATATGCTTTTCGTGATATAAACACACTGGATTATTTTGTATAAACAACCAATAAAAATAAGGGGTGACTTATGAAAAAGTTCGTTTTCAACGTTAAATGTTATAATCATTTTGATTTGGAACAACTGCTCCAACTTCAACTGGACCGCGTTCAGGAAATATTCGAGGAATTTTACCTCAACGCCGGAGTGATTGGCCGTAAGGTTTATCGTTTCCGGACAACGCGTTACAAAAACATTGTGCTCAAGAAGCTTGAAGCAAAGAAGGAGCTTCTCTTTAAGGCGATTCTCAATGGTCGTCCACTGACGGTCGGATCGGTTCCGTTTGTAGTAGTTGTGCCACCGAGCCGTTACTTTTTGAATACTGAACGCCTGTGCAAGAGCTGTAATTTCCGCGATCGTTCACGTGAATCAACTGGTGCTCGTGGTACTAGCTGTGCCTATCATGTTTCCGAAAGCCTTTCGGCACGGTATGGTTATCCGCGTCAGCCGTACTTTTTGGTTGATGTTGATCTTGGTTTTCGCCAAGGACATCCAGGTGATAGTAACACCGATCAAATCTTCCATGACATGGTTGTAAAAGCTCAGGAAGACCACCGGTTTGGCTTGGACTCAATGGAGTTGTTATCACTCATTGCCCATACTCAACCTTTTGTGGTGGATCCCGACTGGAGCGTTTCCGATCCGTTCTCTGAACGTGAGAAGATGAACCAGTATGAGCCGTCGGCCAGGTATCATGCGATCGGAAGTCTATACGGTCGAATGAAGATGGAGAAAGACGTCGGCTTAGCTTTGGTTAGACGTCATAGCTCTATCCGCCCAGTATTGCAAACCGGTGTCTACTTTTCAAGAAGTACAGCCATCGGCACAATCTACAAAGAGTTCTACCCGACTTATCGGGAAAGAATTTAATGGGAAGAATCCCTAAAACCTTAATGGACTGCACGAAAGTGTAGTCTTTTTTTAAATAATTTTTCCAAAAGTAATTAAAAAAGGGAAGCGAGACTTTATGAAAAAAGGGAAGTTGACTGCCTGTGTTCAAATTTCATCACACTTTTTAAAATACTTAAAATCCAGACCATATTTAAAGGTAAAATGTCAAGTAAAAAACCCTTATTTTAAGCCATTTTCACTAGTTTGACATGGTATTAAAGTCGTGTTATATCCTTGACAGGAAAAGTAAAAGGTGCTAATATATATAAGCAATCAGGCGTAAGCTTGATTTTGCTTTTTAGAGGGTTAAACCATAAGAAGCGGCACCAATTTTCACTCTCTTATTTATTTAAGAACTGGAAAAAGGTTTCAACTAAATTATGATAACAGAATTGACAACCACTTTATTCTTTATGTTGTCAGTACTACCAAGTTTACCAAAAGAGGCTACAGCTCAAACAATAGCTTCCTCAAGTAACCTAGTTAATACTGAAGTTAAAGAACAAGTAATTGCCACAAAGCATCCTCAGACTTTAGAAGAGTACGTTCGCGCATATTATGCCGACACTCCAATCCTCGCCGAAATCTCTCGTTGCGAATCAACCTTTAGACAGTTTGATAGTAACGGTCAACTCTTGAGAGGTAAAGTTAATAAGGATGATATTGGACTCATGCAAGTAAATGAATACTACCATGATCCTCGTGCTAAGAAATTGAATCTTGATTTACACACTATTGACGGTAACTTGGCTTATGCCAAGAGACTGTACGAAAAGGAAGGTACCGACCCTTGGATATCTTCATCACCATGTTGGGGAAAGTTTGAAAAGAAACTTTCAACTGACAAGGTTATAAGGGTGACTAGTAAATAGAATATAGAAATTTTAAAACAAAAACGACCTCGCAAGGGTCGTTTTTGTGTACCTAGTAGATAGCGCCTAGGGAGGCCAGGGTCAGCCCCTAGATAGTATGTCGCACAATATATCTTTGCGACACTATACATATGGAAATACGGCTCAAAGTATATATAGAATACATATGGCGAATCAGGCTTCTGTTATCACTGCATGATTGAGTTTGTGTTTAGTTATTCATTAAACTTAATCAAAATATTTTTATACTATAATTATTTTATCCTCATAATTCCCTTTACTTAGATAAATATTTTTTTATTAATATTATTTTATGTTCTCTTTTTTTTATATACTTTTGTATCTTTTGGATTTTGGCTTAAACTCCTGTATTTAGTATATTTGATCATAATACATTAATGCTTTATATACGGCTCTATATAGCCATATTTTGAAGTGTAATAAAAAATATGGCCTAACAGGGCCATATTTTAGACTCACTACAATGAGTTTTAAGGGGTGTGTATTCACTATTGCGGTATAGTGACCATACCAGTTGAGCTGGAAGAATTAACATTTAGGAGTTGATCCTTCTTTATTAAATTTAAACCCGGTAGAAATAGTTTATCCCAGACAATATCAATTACAATATTGTTCCAGATCCAACTGGCTGGACCGACAAGATATTTATCCCAGAAAGCGTGTGTGTAACCCCAAACGTATCCGAAGTTGCTTTGAGTGGTCTGTGATTCAACAGTTGATTTTAAATCGAAGCCTAGATAACTTAGGATTAGTAAGGCGATGACGAATATTATTATCCATTTAATTATTCCGCTTTGTGGATTTATATTAAACATATAGTTTGATTAGTTGTAATTAAGGACATTATATCATAAAACAAAACATTGAAACAAAGATCTATTTCTCGTGAGATAAACCTATGCGTAGAACTTCACGAGCAATTTTTTCTGCTGCGTCGGGGTTAGAAAAAGATTTTGCTGATTCTGACATTTTGTTTAAGGCTTCTGGTTGGTCAAAGATACGATGGATCTCCTGCATTAAAACCGCACCTGACAAGTTACTTTCTTCTATTACTGTTGCAGCTCCGGATCTAGCATAAGCGTAAGCATTGTGTCTCTGGTGATCTCCGGCGGAGTTGGTTATAGGAATTACAATACTTGGCACTCCCCAATTCGCAATTTCAAAAATGGTAGATCCAGCACGAGTAATGACAAGTTTAGATACACTGGCAGCCATTGATAATGATAAATTATTTAAATAATCAAAGGCACGATAACGGTTTGCTAAAGGGTTATTTTGCAAAACTACATTGGCAGTTTGTTTAACTTCAGTAATATTATTTTTGCCGGTTTGATGAATTATTTGAAATTTCTGAACTAGTTGAGGCAGAACTTCTAGAATGGCATCATTAATTATTTCAGATCCAAGAGAACCCCCTAATACAAGTATAGTAGGAACAAATTGGTCTAAACTTAAATATTCATTAGCATTTTTGTTCTCACCAATCAAACGAATCTCACGTCGTAAAGGATTACCAGTGTGAGCCACCACATCTTTTCTTTTAAAGTAATTGGCTGCTTCGGGGTATGAGACGGCAATACGTTTTGCAAACTTTCCAGCCCATACATTGGCTCTTCCAGGAACACTGTCTGACTCATGAATCATTACTGGGATTCCTAAAATGCGGGCGGCCATGACAACTGGAAAACTGGCATAAGCACCTTTACTAAAAACCACATCGGGAAAAATTCCAAATACTTTGAACAAAGAAACTACCATACCGTAGGCGGTTTTGAATAGATCGAAGAAATTCAAAATTGAAAAATAACGTCGAACTTTTCCAGAAGGATTACTTACAAACTTTATATTATTTTCAGCCAAGGCATGCGCATCATAAGGAGAGTCTGACATAAAATAAAGATTGGCTGGCAGTAGTTTTTCATCCTTAACAAGACGATTTATTTCTTCGGCGATGGCTATTATTGGATAAAAATGACCACCGGATCCCCCACCTGTAAAAAGTATTTTCATATGATTATTATTTTTTTGATGTTTTAATATAACGCGATACATTCATTATTAAACCTACTTCAATAAGGTTAAAAACAATAACTGTTCCTCCCTTACTAAAGAAAGCCAAAGGTAGACCAGATAATGGCATGATTGCAATCATTGAACCTATATTCAAAAATGACTGCGTTATTATAAGTATAACAATTCCAACGGTAATAAGTCCACCAAAATTGTCAAAGGTTTTAGTGGCTATTCGAAGGCCACGTAATAAGAAAAGTGTAAATAAGATAATTATGGCACTGGAACCAGCAAAGCCAAATTCTTCACTGGCCACCGAAAAAATGGCGTCGCTCGATGATTCAGGAAGGTAACGAAATTTTTGTAAGCTTTGTCCAAAACCACGACCGGTCAACTGTCCAGAACCAACGGCTATGAGTGATTGATTTACTTGCCAGCCTGTTCCCTGCAAATCCTTGTCAGGGTTTTTAAAAACATTTATTCGATCCATGACGTATGGTTTCCACATAACTACGGCCACTGAGGCAACGACACCAAGAACTATTAGGATTATTATGTCTCGCCACTTTCCTCCTGCAGAAAAATAAATCGCTACAGATAAAATAACAATAGTTAGTGCGCCGTCCATGTCTGGTTGTAGGGCCAACATGCCCACAGTGACTCCTAAAATAGCTAAAAGTGGAAGTAGACCATACATAAATTCCCCTATTCTGTCTTTCTTTTCTGAATAGAAATAAGCTAAAAAAATCAACGTAGCTGGCTTGAGAAATTCAGCTGGCTGAAAACTAAACCCAAAAACATCTAACCAGCGACGGCCTCCGTTTAGAGACACTCCTAATTTTGTAAAAACCAAGGCGGTTAGAATGAGTGCTGCTCCAAAAAGCCAGGGTGCAATTTTTTTAAGTAATGGTAGGGTGTTTGAATAAAAAGCTACAATAAAAGCCCCTACTAGACCTATAATAAGTCCGGCGCTCTGCATCAAAATAGCTCTGGCAATGTTTATGTTATCGCTTGTGGCGTAACTCATAGAAGCGGAAATAAATACTAGAAAACCAAATGTCACTAAAAGACAAATGATTACTAAAAAAGTCTTATCTATTCCCTTTTTGCCCATATTATTTTATTTGTCCCAAGAATGCTAGGATTAAACCAAAGCCAGCAGTGATGATACTAACCACCCAATAACGCATGGTAACTTTATACGCAGGCCAGCCAATTGCTTCAAAGTGATGATGTAAAGGTGCTACTAATAATATTTTCTTACCTCTGATTTTTTTTGATAAAACTTGTAGGATGACCGAAGCTGTTGTTATTAGTAATGGTAAGGCTATTATCGGCAATAACAATACGCCGTGACCGCCACCTAAAGAGTCGGTCATAAACGCTACTACAGCTAAAGTGACAGTTAAAGCCATGCTTCCGGTCTCGGTCATGTAAAAACGAGCTGGCGGAATATTGAACCAGAGAAAAGCTAGTATACTACCAACTAAAGCAGCACAAAAAGCGGCTAAATTGATTTGATTTTGTGAGAAGGCAATAATTCCGTAAGTTGAAAATATAATTGAGAATACGCCTCCTGACAAACCATCTAGTCCATCAATAACACCACCGGAGTAAACTGCCACAACCACAATAACAAAGATTGGAATCAATAACCAACCAACAAAGACATCACCAAAAAATGGAATTCCGATTGTAGATACATCAAGTTTGGTATAAAACCACCAACCACAAAATAAACCGAGAAGACCAACTAGTAGAAGTCGTTTCTTAAGTGATAATCCTCCGGCTTTGTAATTTAAGCTTCCACGGATTTCCAAGACATCGTCAATTAATCCAACGATGGCGCCAACAATTAATGCAAATAGAGGAATCCAAGTTTGACTACGACTCAAGAAATCTAATTTACTAAAAAAAGATTGTGAAAATATTTGACCAAAAATCCATAATCCGACAATTACGATAGAAGCTGATACCCAGATAATTACCCCGCCCAACCTTGGGGTTTTAGTCTCGCGGTCTTTATGAAGTTGGTTGAATATTGGAGTACTAGAACCGTCTACTGCTACAGTTTTGGCAGATTTCTTCCACATTTCTTTTTTGTAAAGAAACTTGGTCCAAAAAGGAGTGATTAATATACCAATAATAAAGGCCAGTACGGCTGGTACTAAAACCTTTACAATGTCGAGGATTTCTAAGCTCTGATTAATATTCATATTTTTTTAATTATACTTCACTAATTGTTATCTGGCAAAAGGTGTTAATCGGCAACCTTTTGGTTGTTAATATATTCGGAAAAGGTAATGTTTTTATCGTGTAAAATCTTAGCCGTCTGCTGACCGACATATCGATAATGCCATGGTTCAAATTTGTAGCCAGTAATATCTTTTTTATCTTCTGGATAGGATAAAGTAAAGCCAAATATATAGGCATTATTTTCTAGCCATTTATACTCTTCAGTCTTAGCAAATTTCGTGCTAACACCCAAATAGTTGATGCTTTTAGCACTAAGATCGGCGGCCATCCCAAGTTGATGCTCAGAATAATATGGCTTGGCAATGCCCTCACTAGCGTCCTCTGGGCTAGATTGCTTGGCATAAAAATCAAACATTTCTTGTTGTTTTTCTGGTGAACGATAACCAAAATTTATACTTAAAAGAACGTTGTCTTTTTTCGCCTGATTAAACATCATAATTAAATTCTGGGCCGCTAAATTGTCTAAACAGACATCGCCATCAGTTTTAACTAAACCATTAAGATCAACTAAATTAGATGGGACAAAGCCGTCAGGCAATCGTTTATCTCGGCTAACAAAAGTTTCTGATAAATCTTGAGACGAGATAGTGCTAGTGGCTGATGGACAAGTGTTTGGATAAAGATCTATCTTGCCAGTATTTTCTGTAAAAGTTTGACTGTTTATTGTACTCCCGTCAAAATAGTTGTAATCAGAAAAATATATGTCATTGGTCCAGTGATAATCGTAATTCATACCACCCAGGATCCAGATTCGATTTTTGAAAACTAATACGCTAACATCTTCACGGGCGCTCCAGTTGGTTATTTGTTTGGTCCAGTGAATACCGTCTTTTGTCTCCCAAACTTCCCCAGTGCTGGTATTATTGTCATCCAAACCACTGATTATCATTAAACTACCGTTAGAAACAGCGGAAGTGTGACCTTGTTTATGACCATAAGGCGCATCTTTATATACCAAGGACCATTTTATTCCGTCATTTGAGACCCATTCATCGCCAAAAGTTTTTACTTCTGAAGTCATACCACCGGTCAACCAAAGTTTGCCGTTAAATTCAGATATTTCCATATCCCAGCGAGGTTGCCAGCCAGCATTGTTTGTCTCTAGTGACCAAGTGTAACCATCGGTAGAAACCCAGACATCATTAAATCTTTCTTTAGATAAGTAATTTACACCACCAATCATAAAGTATTTGTCTTTGAACTTTATTACTTTTTGTCCCTCCCTTTCTACCCAAGGTAGTTTTGTTTTTTCTTTAGTCCAGCTAATACCATCATTAGAAGTCCAAAGACCAATATCATAACCAACTTTTGTATCTGGGCTATAACCACCTAGCATAAAAAGTTTTCCCTTCACTTCAAATACGGAAGTAGAGCGTATTAAAGGAAAATTAGCATGTTCAATAGCTCGGGTCCAATTCAAGCCATCTGTAGTATTCCAGACGTCATTAAAATATATTGCCTTATCATAGTTTGGTTCGCCTTTCTCTATGGCGTTATTTGCGTCTAGACCACCCAAAATCCACATTTTGTCTTTAAAAATAAATGCGGTGTGGGAATCGCGAGCCGCCCAAACTTTTGAGGTGGTAGCATTTGAAACCCATTTTAAATTACTAAAATCAAAATTGGGTACGGAGATAGTTTTTTTTATTAGTGATTCCAATTTGTCTATGTAAGAGAGTGTGTTACCTTTATCGGAAATATTTAACAAAACAAGAATGAGTATTAAAAAAACTATTATAGCAAGTACAATTCTATAATCTTTGTTATTGTAAAGACATTTTTGTTTAGGTAACATATTCGATTTGTTTAAATTATTTCAGTTTTGTTCTTGTCAGGTGATTCAACGATTTCTTCCGGATCTTCGGCTGGCGACATTTCTTTTTCGGCATCGTTAATTGCATCAGTATTTTCTTTATTGGCTTCTTGAAAATTATTTAATTCGGTTTTAACATTTTCAAATTCCGGCATATCTTCTATCTTTGAAACTCCTAAATATTGAAGTAATTCAAAAGTTGGTTTATATAAGAAACTGCGAGCGTCTTTCGGATTGGTAACCTTCTCTATCAGGCCTCGAATAGAAAGGTTTCTAATAATAAAGTTTGATTGAACACCACGAATATAGTCTATCTCAGCACGTGAAATAGGACCCTTATAAATAATAATTGAGAGGGTTTCTAGTCCGGCTTTACCAAGGTCACGAATAAGTTCTTCTTTGGTTAATTTTTCTATAAGTGGAGATATTTCAGGCGCAGTACCAAGAGTAACTTCATCCTCCCTTCTCACCAAAATTAAACCTCGACTAACTAAACTTCCATCCAATAAACCTAACCCAATAACCACAGCCTCTTCTGTCACAGATAAAATCTCCGAAAGTTTTTTAATCTTGACTGGCTCTCCTTTCCAAAAAAGTATTGCTTCTATTTGTTGTTCTAATTTCATTTGAGTATAAATTAATTATAATGTGGTACTCCAACACTTCCTGACTCCATTTGTATGTCGTCGGTGCGACGTTCCTGATTGACCCTGACTACACCTTGTTTAACTAATTCCAACATAGCTAAAAAACTAACAATAACATTTACTTTTTCTTGCTGACCAAATTTAGAGAATTCTCGGAAGCTCATTTTAAATGAAGACTGAATTCGTTTGGTCAAGTTTTCAATAGTTTCTTCTAAGCTAATTATTTTTTTTACAATAACTTTCGGTAACGTTTTTTCAGGTTTGGGTAAATTACAAATGACATTCTTTATGGCTTGATAAAAATTAGTTGTGGTCATGGATTCATCAGGAGAAAATACTAGTTCGGTTTTTCTTGGTTGGGCCGGAAAGATAATCATATCTCCAAATTTATCTTTGACGTGTTTGGAAAGCTCACGCATTCGCTGATATATCTTGAGTCTCAATTCTAAATTTTCAATGTCACCTTGTTCTTCTTCTGTTAATGTGAGATTTGGTAATAAAGATTTTGATTTGATCAAAAGAAGAGTTGAGGCAATAAGAATAAAATCGGCACTATCAGCAATGGGAAAATTTTCCATGGTCTGAATGTAAGTCACATAGTCGTCTGAAACTTTAGATAGAGAAATATCGTTAATAAAAAGTTTCCTCTTTTCTATAAGCGACAAAAGCAGGTCCAAGGGACCCTCAAAAGATTCAGTTTTTACCTTATACACTGTATTGGCAACGTCAGTCATTTATCTATCTATTTTCTCAAAAAAAATGATAAAAAGCTAGTATTAAAAAAGTTCCTAGATGGTGCAGTGACCACTAGGAACTTTTGGTTAGTACGGCATTGATTTACCGTAATTGACCATGTTTACAGCACATACTACTGCTCCTGTGAAAGGCTTCTGTTGAAGCAATCTCACGGGCTTTGTCCAAGGTCTCTTGAGAGCCGGTAAGAAACATAAAAAATGCAATCCAGTTTCTGTACTCAGTATCTGATATCGACTCGGGTGTAACTGTGTTTATGAAGTCCACTCGAACTAATTCAGTTTTTTCTTCTAGTGTAAGACTTTGGTGTCTTTTACAAACACGTTTGGTGTGTTGAAAACCAGATCGTGCCAGATTTGCAGCTGTACGTGGGTGCATACCACAATTTACACACGAAAGATACCATTTGTAACCAGGCACAATTTCGTCTGAATTACTATTCATAACCAAGCCCCTTCTTTCGTTTTAGTGTTCTAAGATTATCCGAAAGCATTGTTACATAAATTTTACTCCGTAGCAACTATAGCAGGATACTATTTAAGTATTTTTGCATACTGATAATTGTCAATTATCTTCCCGTCTTTTTTAGCGTAATTTTTTAGTAATCCTTCGTTAATAAAACCGTTCTTCTCAAGTACTTTTTTAGAACCCTCATTCCAAGGGTAGACATGAGCGGTAACTCGAGCTAGTTTATGTTTTTTGAATAAGTAATCGGTTATTAGATTAACTACCTTACTAACTATACCCATCCCCCAGTAGTCCTCTCCTACCCAGTAGCCGATGCCACCCTTAAAACCTTTTTCTATAGAAAATCCGATCATGCCAACTGGCTCTCCGTTTACCACGATAGCCAAATCGCTTGTATACCCTTGTTTTTTTCCAGCTTTGCCTACGCTAACTATGAAAGATTTCATATCTTTTTCGGTACAAGGACTAGGAAATCCATCAAACATATTTTTGGCAATGTTTTTATTGTTGGCATGCTTGGCTAATGTCTTTGCATCTTTTGCTGTCGGTGGTCTTAAAATGAAACCATCTCCCTTGATTTCGTTATTTATTTTTTTAATTTTTTTCATATAACTATAAATTTAATAATTCTTTTAAGGGTTTATAATTTTTATCCTTTTTAATTTCGTCTTCGCACAGAGTGTTATTTTTCCAGTAGATCTTATAAGCTTTACCTCCTTTTTTTGTGGAAATTATTTTATATGTATCATCAATAACTTCTATGGCACAACAATCATCTATCGCAATGGCCACATCATTCTTTTTCTTTATTATGCTCTCTAAGGAGTCATTTTTAGATTTTCTTTGATTGTGGTGGGGACAATGGCCGAACTTGATAAAGTTTAAGGCAGGTACTCTAATCAAGGGGGCTGATGGATCTGTAAAACGCTTCGAATCCGAACTGCCGTATTTGAACCAGCAAATTGAGCCCGCACTCAATCCAGCAAGAACTATTCCCTTTTTATAAGCTTTTTCTAATAGTTTGTCCACGCCATATTTCTTCCATACTTTTAGCATCATGGCTGTATTTCCACCACCGACATAGATAATATTAGACTCCAGCACCTTCTCACTTAATTCTTTTTTCGAATATTTATTTTTTAGTAATTCTAAAGTATCTACCTGACATTTCAATCTCTTACCAAAATGTTTTTTAACATTTTCTACGTAGCCCGGTGCGTCTGAACTGGCGGTGGAAATGAATAATAACTTTGGATTTTTTAATCCAGTTAGTTTAATTAATGTCTTATCAATTTCAGTAGTATCTTTTTCACTACCAAGTGGTTTAGCTATTTCTCCTCCCCCAATAGCAAATATTTTTTTCATTTTTTTATTAATAACAATCCAGGCGTTTTGCAAAGTGCAAAACGCCTGGATATTTTACTTCTCTTGTTTGTTAATCTTGATACCTAACTCACGTAATTGTTTTTCACCAACAATGCCAGGAGCGTTCATCATCAAGTCTTGGCCTTCACCGGTTTTTGCAAAAGCAATGACTTCACGAATATTTGGTTCATTTTCCAGAAGCATCATCAGGCGGTCAAAACCCCAAGCGATGCCACCGTGTGGAGGAACTCCGTACTCAAAAGCTTTTAGCATGTGACCATATTCTCTCTCAATCTTCTCCTCATCAAAGCCCATGATCTCTAGGGTCTTTTTTAGAGCTTCTGGTCTGTGGTTACGAATACTACCACCACCTAATTCATATCCATTGAGAGCAATGTCGTATTGAGTCGTCATAACGCTTTCAATGTTTGTCTTGTTCATTAAATCATTCATGGATTCTGGAGTAGGAGATGAGAAAGGATTATGGGTAAAAGTCCAACCACTATCCTCACTCTTCTCAAACATTGGGAAATCAATCACCCAACAGAATGCTAATAGGTTCGGATCTTCTTTGTTCTCACGAATATCCGGCTTATCATTACCATATTTCTCCATAGCCTCTTTGTAACTCATTCTTGGGAATGGAATTTGTTGGATTTTCTTTTCTGGATAAAGTTCGGTAACTAACTTAATTAAAGCGCGCTCGTTTACATCCATGACGTCTTCACGTTTTACAAAACTCATTTCCAAGTCCATCTGAGTAAATTCTGGTTGACGATCACCACGAGAATCTTCATCACGATAACAACGGGCAAATTGAAAATATTTTTCCATACCAGCCGCCATTAAAAGTTGCTTGTATTGTTGTGGTGACTGAGGTAAAGCATAAAACTTACCCGGCTCAAGTCTTGATGGAACGATAAAGTCACGAGAACCTTCGGCCGTAGCGGTAGTTAGACTTGGAGTTTCAATTTCAATAAAGTCTTCATTAGTAAAGAAATTTCGAACTAAGGTCATCACCTTACTGCGATTGCGAACATTCTTTTGCAGACGTGGTCGTCGCAAGTCTAAATAGCGGTACTTTAAACGCACGTCTTCGCCAATTTCACGGCCATCACCACGAACGTCTATTGGTGGAGTTATTGCTTCATTCAAAACAACCACACCCAACATTTCAATTTCCACTGTTCCGTTTAATTCGTCTTTGTTTATCATTCTTTCCGGACGAGCGTTAACTTTGCCTTTAATTTCTAACACCCATTCTGGGCGAATAGTACTAGCTAATTCATGAGCCTCCTTATTGTTTGGTAGGGCTACCATTTGTACCTTGCTTGTCGAATCGCGAAAATCGATAAAAATTAATTTACCATGATCACGTCTGACATCTACCCAGCCTTTTATTAAAACTTCCTGACCAACTTTTTCTTTCAGATCTTTAATTAATGTTCTTTCCATAAATTTATTTTTTAATAGTTTTTAATAATTTTTCTATATCAGCATAACATTTTTGACAGATGTGGTATTTAGAGACCTTACTATTTTTATCTGGTGGACTTAATAATATTCCTCCAAAATTATCTAGTTCAATCTTGCACTTATTACAATTTGGTTTTATTGCCATATATTTTTTGTTTGCTAATAAAAATACCCTCGTAAAAAATTAAACTTGGGCGAACACTTATGTTTTAGCCGGTTTGATTTTTTACGAGGGTATTCGTTTTTTTAAAACGATACGGTACCACCTCCTAAATGTTTATCAGTATGCCGATAAACCTCTTTTTAAGCTGACGGGCTTAGGCCGTGAGGGTCTAGTTTTAGCTTGTACAGGCTAATTTCTTCCTCAAGTATGACTCCTATCGGAATCTAACGTTATGTTGCAACGCAATACCTGTAATTCAATAGTAATATATATACTACAGAGCGTAAACATTGACAAAAACGCTAAAGATATGTAGTCTGATATTAGAAAAATAGTTATAAATCAAACAGATAAGGAGTGTGAAAGATGAATGACAACGCAAAAGAAATGTTTAACAAAGGTATCGTTCTTATCACTGGAAAAACCAGTCACGAAACAGTTGGTTATCTGGAAGAAGTGCTGTCGATTATGATTACTAAAATGACTCCACCTTATGCCGATTTAACCTTGGTGATTGGCTCCAATGGTGGGGGCTGTGTTCTTGAGATTTACGACCTCTTGAATTTGTTTCCGTGCAAGATCACTGGAATAGTGGTCGGTGTTGCTCGATCCAGTGCCTCAATCGCTTTACAAGCGTGTGATGTACGTTTGGCTACACCAAACGCCCGTGTTCTCATACATCATGGTTCAACTGGCGATATCAATATTGATTGCCTGCTGAACAAAGAAAAGCGCAAGATCTTCCTAAAGGAGACGAAAGATCGGGCCGAACGTTTCTATGACATCTACACAAAAAGATCCATAGTTTCCCGAGATAAAATAGTCAAACTTTGTTATGAAGATCGGGATCTGTATCCCGAAGAAGCAATCAAGTTTGGTTTATTGGACGGCATTTGGAATAAACCTTTACCCATTTCCGCAACTGGAATTGATTGGAATGCCAAGTAAGATTCAAAAAACCGCTATGGGTATTGCACCCATAGCGGTTAATTTATTTATGTAAACCAATTTGTAAATCGTATAAACGTCTGTATTCCCCGTCTTTTATTTTTAACAGATTATCGTGTGTGTTAGCTTCGACTATTCGGCCGTCTTTAACAACAAAAATGGTGGTAGCCTTTTTTACAGTACTCAAGCGGTGAGCAATAATAAAAGTAGTCTTACCTTCCATTAACATTTCTAGCGAATCTGTAATTAGTTTTTCCGTACTAGCATCTAAAGCGGAGGTTGGTTCATCCAAAATTAAAATCTTGGGATTTTTTAGCATGGCTCTAGCAATCGCAATTCTTTGTTTTTGGCCAACTGATAGCTTAACCCCCCTTTCTCCAACAACAGTCTCAAGTCTCTTTGGTAATTTTTCAACAAAACTTAACAAACCTGTCTTTTCCATAACTGCTAATATTTCTTCCTCAGACGTTTCGAAATTTCCGTAACATATATTTTTCTTTAAAGTGTCATTAAAAAGTACGACTTCTTGAGGTACAATTCCAATATTTTTTCTTAAGAATGTTAAGTCTAATTTTTGGACTGGAATATTATCAATCGAGATGTTTCCTGATGTTGGAAAATTGTATCCAGAAATGAGATCTATAAGTGTACTTTTTCCAACACCAGACTCACCCACCAAAGCAATAACATCACCTTGTTTAATTTCAAAAGAAACATCTTTTAGTATCGGAGTGCCCTCGTCGTAATTAAAATATACATTTTTAAATGAAATGTTTCCATTAATAGTATCAGTTAGTATATGATCTTTTGGCTGATAATTTTCGGTTGGTAGTCTGAGTGTTTTTTCAGTGTCAGAAATACTTACTATTCCACCTATGATATTGTGCCAGTCATAGCCAAACTCCAATAAAGGTCCAAAAGCCATTGCTGTATATGCATTAAATGCTAGTAGATCTCCGATTGAAATAGAGTTTTTATACAATAGACCTAGTGACACACAAAAAATCGCAAATTGTGTAATCGTAATAATTGTTTTTTGGAAAAAATCTAGATTACTTCTCACTGAGTCTTTTTTGATGAAGGCTGGCATTAACCAGTCGCGGAATATTTTACTTATTCTATTTTGCTCGTATTTTTCTGTACCAAATTGTTTGATTGTTTGAGTATTGTCAAAAGCACCACTAAAATCCATCCAAGTAGTATTCATTTTATCCCAAAAATCATCCTGAAATTGTACCAGAGGCTTTACACTAAATATCATCACTATTGAAAATAGGAATAAACCAGCTAGCAAGGTAAGCATCAAGAGTGGATTGATGTAGTAGCAAACAATTAGAGCAATTACTAAACTCAAAAGCTTTGGAAAGGTTTTGGAGATACCAATGACAAAAGTTTCGCAAATAGCGCTGGCCGACATATCTAGTTTGTGAGTAAGGGCGCTGGAGTTATTGTCTTTGAAAAAAGATACTGGAAACATGAGTATTCTCCCTATACCTTCAGATAAATAATTTGTCCAAATATTATGATTTAGAACCAGAGTTCTGATGGAAACTCGCCAATCAACTAAGGAAGTAACGAGTTGAATAAGTAACCATAGGGCCAATAAAACTACAAAAACTGGAAAAGTGTAGCCTAGGAACGTATATGTTTTACCGAGAGTGATTATAGAATCAAAAAAACGTCCTGTAATATATGGAATTAAACCATTTCCAAAAGCGGAAATAATAGATAAAAACACCAAGATAATTGTTTGTTTTTTATATCTTTTAACTTCTTTTAAAATAGTGTCATATACCACCTTTATTTTTTCTCTTGTGAGTTTTTTATTTTCTTCGGTCATGATGCTTAGTTATTTTATTCGTATTCGCTTTTTTGTTGATTATACAATTCATTATACAACCCATTGTTTGCAACAAGTTCTTCATGAGTTCCTTCTTCTATTGTTTTACCGTGCTCTAAGACAATGATTTTACTAGCCCGACGGATAGTGGCAAAGTTGTGGGAAATCAACAGAGCGGATGTATTTTCTGGTAAAGTTTCGATATTTCTAAATATCTGTGAGGCTGACTGGGCATCTACCGCTGCTGTTGGTTCGTCTAAAACATAAACACGGGCGTCTCGATAGAAGACGCGGGCCAAAGCCATTTTTTGTCTTTCGCCTTTTGATAATTCTTGGCCTCCAAATTCCACACCGATCATTGTGTCATATTTTTCATCCCATGATTCAATAAAATTTGCGGCAGTACTTTGTTGTCCAGCTTTAATAACCTTATCTATATCAAGACTTTTACTATTATCCCCTATTGCAATTGCTTCTTTTGCCAAGAATTGAAAACCGCCAAAATCTTGCATTAAAACGCTCAATTTTGACCACCACTGGTTCAAATCCAACTCCTTTAGGTTTACACCGTTAATCAAAATATCGCCAGTTGAAGGGTCGTGGATTCTCAATAGTAATCTAACGATAGTTGATTTACCGGCACCGTTGTGACCAACTAAGGCCAGTTTTTCTCCAGGATTAATTGTGAATGAAATATTGTTGAGGACTAACCCTTCTTGTTTGGGATAAGTGAAAGAGACATTTTTAAATTCAATAACTGGGGTGTCGTCCTTCGGTAATTGTTTAGGTTTGTGGCTGTGTTTGATAAAAGGTTTAGTGGAAATAAAATCTACTATATCGTTGACGTAAAGATTTCTTTCTAATTGTCTGGCAAGCTGGTTTAGTAACTCGGAGAAAGCAGAGTTGAGTGAATTAGTAGCGGTAAAAATAAATACGACAGTACCAACGGTAATTATTCCACTTAACGAACTATTGATAGCAATTGCCAAAGAAGCATAAATACCCAAGGCCGAAAGAATTTCAGCTGAGAATCTAAACCACAATCTTTTCTTTTCTAGAGACATTTGCTTGCCGGCAAATCTAGTCAAAATATCTCGAGAACTTTCTACAAGAAAATCGTGAATTTGAAATAGTTTGGCTTCAATAAACTTAAATTTGGTAGTAATGAAAGTTCGGTTGTCGTAATATCGTCTTTGCTCTCGGGAATTTTCAGCAAAGATTCCCCAAGAACTACCGCCATAATAAATTTCTACAAAAAAGTTAGGTAAGGATGAAAGTAGAGTTATAAGGAATATTCTCCAATCAATTAAAAGTATGGCAACAGAACTACCAACAAAGAGAACTAATCGTCTTAGGTTCTGTTGGCCAATATCCATAATATTAATTATGGGGTTGGTACCATTATTAAAAGCTCGTTGAGCAAAGTCCAAAAAAGTTGGATCCTCCATGTGGGCGATATCCAATTCACTTCTCTTCTTTAAAATATATAGGTCGACAAAATTATTAAATCTCAGATACCAATATCTAAAATTGTAGAAAAAGAAAGCATCCATTAAAGGCAAAGCTGATTTAGCGGTAATGTAATAGGCTAAAATTGTCCAGATATTTCCAGTGTCACCTGATCTAATAAAACCAGTGATTGAGTCAACTAAAAATCCAAAAATTTTGGAAACAGCTACTGGAAAAATACCCTCCAGAATAGCCATTATGATAATGGTTACAAGGGCGATCGGCGTATCGGTAAAAGACAATTTACCAAAAAACCACAGGTTCTTAAATAACCTCCTAAAATTTACCCAGCTTTTCTTTTTTGTTTCCATTGTTAATTATTTAGTATCGTATTTGTTTTTGTTATTGCGACCCATGAAAAGTTACGACAACCGTCAAGTAGGAATTCAGACTTACATGTCTACTATTAATAGACATCAACACCAACAACTTTTCTAACAATATTCATTTTAATCTCAGCGCGGGCACGGGCCTTTTCTCCACCAGCTTTTAAAATAGATAAAACCTCGGGAATGTTTTTAGCAAACTCTTTTCGACGCTCTCGAATCGGGGTGATAAAAGCTTTAACATCAGCCGCCAAAGCCTCTTTTAAAATCTTGTACTTTCCTTTATTGTCTTCGTAAAGTTTTTTCAAATATTCCTCATCACGGAAAAGCTTGTGAATAGCATAAACATTTTTTGGTAATTCACCTGAAGAGTCGGTTACGATACTCATACACAATTTTTGTATTTCAGTGTCCTCGGCAAAAAGTGGAATAGTATTATTATAACTTTTAGACATTTTTTGGCCGTCGATCCCAGGCACGGTTTCTACACTTTCAATAATCATATCCTTGGGTAATTTAAAAATTTCCTCACCATTACCAAATACGCGGTTAAACTTTTCCGCAGCGTCACGGGCATATTCGACATGCTGTCTTTGATCTTTACCTACAGGAACAATATCAGCATCTTGCATCAGAATGTCGGCGGCCATAAGTATTGGATAGTCAAAAGTCCCGACATTGATTTCTTTGTTTTTAGCTTCCGCATCTTTATAAGCATGAGCACGCATAAGGTAAGGCATTGTTGTGAAGGTATTAAAGATACAACAAAGCTCAGTAACTTGAGGTACGTCAGACTGCTTAAATAAACAAACCTTCTTTGGATCAAGTCCGATAGCCAAATAATCTAGAACTATGTCTATAGTAGCCTGTTTGAGTTCTGAACCGTTTTGGACGTTATTTAAAGCGTGATAATCAGCCACAAAAATGTAACTCTCGTGAGAGTCTTGATTGTCCGCAAACTGCTTCATTGCGCCAAAGTAGTTGCCAAGGTGAGGTCGTCCGGTCGGTTTTACGCCAGAAAGGAGTATTTTTTTAGTTGTTGGTTTTGAGGTATTCATAGGGTATATATTAGCAAAATAATGGTTTTTAGCCAAACTTCAACTTCAGTCTTTGCGAGACCTGGCGAAGCAGTCCAGGAATCAGAAAAATCTAATTCAAAACAAGGAATAAGATGGATTGCTTCGCCTAGATTCGCAATGACAGACCTACAAAGGAATTAAGTTGTTGAAGTAATTTAAAACACGCCACTCGACGAAATGTCGGGGCGTGCTTATTTAAGTATTCGTGAGTTAAAACTCTTTACACGATAATGTTCCAGATAGTTTTGACTTCCTCTACAAACTTTTCCCATCGAGTAGTGGCTACACTGACAGGATAGTAGTTTGAGTAAAGTTCAAGTCTGGTAATGTTCATATTTGGACCTTTTTCTTCTAGGCAGGCCAGAAAGGCTGTCTGAAGGTATTCGGAGACTTTTGGTAATAGAAAGGCCGGAGTGACTACTGTAAAGCGGATTTTCTTTTCTCGTCTGTCATGATTCGAAAAGGCTTCTTCCATCACAATGGCTATCTGTCTTTTCAAACTGACGATTGGCACATTTTCGCCAACTTCTCGGAGTATGGGTATCTGTGCCGTGGTGACAAAACAGGTAGTCATGTCTATCATGTGTCTTGACCGGTTTTCACAGGCCTTGGGTAATGGCTTCAAAATTTTTCCAGGTAAATATATGTCAGCTGGGAAAACTCGCAATACGTAAACAGTCTGCTTGTACATCGAATGTCTCCTACTAGGGTTGAGAACAATGTTTTTCTGCTAGGATATTAACATGATATGTATATAAGTAAAGCCCCGCCGGTCAGCCCAGGGCTGACCGGCGGGGCTTCTGTGTATCTCTACCCTATTTTAATGAAAGTCATCTTGCCTTTCTGAATAGTGTCACCAACTTTAACTGTATGTTTTACATCCGTGACTATTTCGCCATTTACCTTAACGCCGTTTTGGTCAAAAACTCTATAGGCTTCTGATTTACTACTTACCAAGCCAGCCTCAATCAAAACTGAAAGTAAATCATTCTTAGCGGGTTTAAAAGTTTTAATATCGGTCGGCAGTTCCTTCTTTGAAAATGTATTACTCCAGAATGTTTGAGCTTGATTAGCTTCATTATCTGAGTGAAAAAACTTAACAATCTCAAAAGCCAGTTTCATTTTTATGTCTCTGGGATTAGCGCCAGATTTTAGTTCTTCGGCATATTTATCAACGGTTTCCATCGATATTCTAGTAGTTTGAACGAAATACTTAATGATATACTCATCTTTCAAGGACATAATTTTTCCAAACATGTCATTCGGTGTATCAAAAAGATTTACAGTATTACCCCAACTAGAGCTCATTTTGCGACCATCGAGTCCTTCTATTAATGGAAAGGTTAATACATCTTGTGGTTCTTGTCCGTATTCACGCTGCATATCTCGGCCAGCCAACATGTTGAAACGTTGATCACTACCACCGATCTCAACATCTGATTTTACTACCACGGAATCATAACCTTGCATAAGAGGATATAATAACTCTCTCAAAGAAACTCTTTTTCCGGCCTCTAGACGTTTGCTAATATTTTCTCGGGAAATAAATTCATTTACAGAAAATACGCCGGCTTGTCGGCCGATTTCTCCATAATTTAACTTATCTAGCCATTCACTGTTGTAATGGGTTTCAGCTTTGGATAAATCAATAATTTTTCCAGCTTGCTCCTTGTAGTTCTTTAAATTTTTTTCAACAATTTCTTTAGTTAACATTGGACGTTCACTTTCCTTGTCAGAGGTATCGCCAATGATGCCGGTAGAGTCTCCAATAATAAACACGATTTGATGTCCGAGATCTTGAAAATCGCGAAGCTTTAACAGAGGAATAGAACGTCCAAGGTGAATGTTGGGACTGGTTGGATCGATTCCAAACTTTATACGTAGCTTTTTGCCACTTAATAACTTTTTCTCTAGAGATTCTCGGTCAATAACCTCATCAACCCCTCGAGTGAGTAGGTCTTTGACTTTAACAGCTAATTCAGATTCTTTGTTCATAACTCTAAAATAATAGCATTTTATTAATATTTTGCACGTTTGACTATACTTGTTAGATCAAATCCAACTCAACATAAAACTGCGAGCCTTTGCCTTCCCCATCAGATTCGGCCCAGATGTGACCGTTTTGAGCTTCTATCATTTTTTTGGCGACATATAAACCAAGACCTGTTCCGAGAATGTTTACTTTTCCGGCATCCTTGGCCCGACTAAACTTTTGGAACAATAATGGCATAGTTTCTTTAGAGATTCCTACACCTGAGTCTTTAACATAGAAAATAACCTTATTATCACCAGATTTATTTAAACCGATTTCTATATAGCCTGTTTGAGTGTATTTGTTGGCATTATCCACCAAGTTCATTAATACTTGTTTCAATTTAGCTTTGTCATCGTGTACCAGAAAATATCCATCAGGAATATTACAACGCAATTCCAGTCCGTTCTTTTGTATATTACCTTTTAATTCTTTGACAACTTCATTCGTTAAATCTCGCAAATCAAAATCCTTCATAAAGTATCTCATCTGACCTTGCTCTATTCTAGAAATATCTAAAAAGTCGCTTACAGTTTTGCTGAGTGTGTCCGTAGATTTGAAAATTATGTCTAATGGCTCAATAAATTCTTTAGGTACCTTTCCATAGTCACCCTCGAGTATTAATGAAATATATCCTTTGATGGCTGTAAGTGGTCCCCGGATTTGGTGTGTAGCCAAGGAAACAAATTCATTTTTTTGATGGTTGTGTTTTGTTAGTATGTCATTATCTTTTTCGAGGCTAGAAATGATTTGTCGCAGTTCTATTATCTTGCAGTCAGAATCCAATAATCTATCTTCGTTGATCGTATAGCCATCGCTTAAATGCTTCTTTAAAACTGAAGTGGCCCAAACACGAAATTGAGTGGCTTTCTTTGAATTTACCCTATACCCAACTGAAATGATGGCATCTAAATTGTAAATTTTAACTTGATACTTCTTGCCATCGCGCGCAGTTAGTTCTATTTTGGAACTAACTGAATTCTCCTTTAGCTCACCGGTTTTAAAGATATGATCCAAGTGTTTAGTAATGGCTGGACGTTCCACACCAAAGGCAGTGGCTAGTTGTCCTTGGGTTAGCCAAATACTCTCCTTGTCCACTCTGGTTTCAAGTTGAATAGTTCCGCACTCTGATTTATATACAATTATATTTTTACGATGAGACATGTTTAAGTTTTAAAATTACTAATTATTTTTTTTGATCGTCTTTGCGAGGCTTGGCGAAGCAAACCATCTTAATTTGATTAGGAGTTGTGACTTTTCTGATTCCTGGATTCCCGCTTTTGCGGGAATGACAATGAAAAACAAGACACAAACAAAAAACCGAATTTTAATCTTTCCCATAAGAAAGATTAAAATTCGGTTTTTAAATCTTCCCTACTCTATTACCTCAGGCAATTCCACTGTAAAAGTTGAACCTTTGTTTCGTCCGGCTGAAGAGGCAACAATAGTACCGTTGTGTCCCTCAACAATTTTCTTGACGATAAAGAGACCGTAGCCAGTTGAATTGACATTAACTTTCAAAGACTCGTCGCCATGACCACCTTCTCTAAAGAGAACACTTTTATCTTTATCAGTGAGACCAACACCAGAATCGGTAACGGCTAGTTGAATGAATTTAACTTTTTCATGTGTAGTTTCCTTAAGAATTACTGACACTTTACCCGTTGGAGTATAGTTGATGGCATTGTCTATCAAATTCTTTACAACCTGAGTCATCTGCATCTTGTCCATTTTGGCCATTAAAGGTTTTTCAGGGACTTGTACGTCCAAAGATAAATTTTTGTCACTGGCTCTGGTTTTGAAGCTGTTGGTTATGGTATTGGTAAATTCGCTGAAGTTTATTGTTTCAAAACTATAAACTGTTTGACCATTTCGGAGATTGGACGCATTCAGAATTTCAGAAATCATCTCTACTGCGTTATTATCTGAATCCAAACCTGCCCTGGCCACGTCTTTGATTGGCTGTGTGGTTTCTCCAAAATCCCCTTCCATAAGACCGGCAAAAATTGCTTTTGACTTTGTGAAGAATCCTTTAACCTGATGGGTGATAAATCTAACCAAAATCATCTGGTTTTTATTAGCAATTTCAAGAAGTTCTTTTTGTTCATCAACTTTCTTAACGGACTCAACGAGTATATAACCAGCCACTACAATTATTAATAGAGTAATTATTGTTAGAATTATACTAGCACTAGAATCTACAAAGAAAAATTGTGAACCAACCAAAAGACCAATTGACCAAACTAACGCTTGTGCGCCAAGCAGTTTTATATTGAAAGATTTAAATCTAACAATCGAGTAGGCTAGACTTGAAAGAAAAACTATCATACCAATAAAACCAAATTGTTCTATCTCTGTAGAATAATTAAATAAGTCAGAATTCCAAGAAGAAAACAATGTAATCAATAACAAAATAAGACCCGATGATATTATTAAAATCTGTTTTTTGGTAGTTGCAGAGATATCTTTACTATAATACTTTTTAATCGCTGATATTATTATCAATATAGTACACAGTATTAAAACTGCATTTTGATAATAATAAAATAGTGGTGATTCTGAAACTTCACAATTTACTATATCAAAAAATTGAATATTTTGATTGTAAATAATCATAGTAATAAAGATACCCACCACAAGCATTATTAGTATTCTATGTAAAACAGAAGATCTGGACTCTTTATTACTAAAAGCGTAATAAAACTCCAATGAAGAAAGTGGCAGAAGTAAGTAAGATAATTGGGTAATTACCCATGAAATCGAAATTATACTTACATTGATATTTGTCCAGATTATTAAGTTGGTTATAGATAAGATGATAAAATTAGAAAGTAGTAGTATAAGTAGTTTTAAGGACTTAATGTGCATCCCATTCTTAATAATCAAAAAACATAACAGCATAGCTATTAGTGTTGGTGGTATGTGAGAATAGTATAGTAATGGTGGTACTTTTTCTGTGAAAAAGAAATATGTTGGTTCAATTGAATCTAAGCAGTTCATATTATTGTTTTAATTAATTAGGTAAATCCTTAAAAATACAATTATTTTTTTGCGCATACTCGACAATGTAATTATTAATTTGTTTTGAATAGCTGAACCAGAAAAAATCTTCATCATTACTTTGTTCTTCTGGGTATAACCTAACCACAATTGGTCTACAACCAAACCTTCTTTCGAGATCTTCCATTACAGGGATTACAACATCATTAGTAAAAGCATACTCATTAGTATCCTTGTCGAGACAAAAGTTTTCAAATAATACACCGTGGTAAATAAAATTTGCAAGATAATAAGGGTAATAATCTTTTGGTCTTCCAAAATTTTTAAAATACTTACTAATATTAGTTAATTCGATATTATTAGAATTAATAGAGAATAAATTATGGTGAAATTCGATCAATGTTTCTCCAGAAAGAACTCTAACCTGTGGAATTTGAAGTCCGTGAAATTCTTTGAAGTTAATGATATCAGCTAATTTTTTCTTCCCATTATTATCAATTAAATGTAAGCGAGCTAATCCAAGTTTTTCTTCACTTAAACCAACAAACTTATCTTCAGTATACTCTGACATTAAGGGTCTCAGACCTACGTATTTTGATAAGAATAAGAAGTATTCAAAACCGTGATCAGGAGACATGATACTTCTGATTATTACAGCTTTTGGTTCATCTCCTAATCCTGGAATTAAATCATTTTTGAGATACTCTTCAACTTTAGATTTTAATTCTTGGTTGCTTTGCCTTTTTTTAATTTCTTCTCTCGCCTCATCTATTGAAAAATATAATTTTTCCATTTAATTGTAATAATTAATTAATATAGCACCTAATACTATAATTATTATGCCTGATATTTTTTTAATATTGGATATTCGTTCTTCATCTTCTGAAATGAGATGTGGAAAGAATTTTGTAAATAGTAGGGCCCAAAATAAAATAAAGATAGGCTGGAAGCTATCTATTACTAAAACTAAAGCAACTGGCGCAAGTAGTACAGCATATTCCACAGCTAGATAGGCAATAAGAACTATTATCTCATTGGTAATATTTAAAGATAACACCCTTCCTTTATTCATTTTAAATACTGACAGAAATTGTACTCTATTTTTTTTAAAGAATGTAAAAATAAATAGTCCTACTAAAAATAATGCAAAGTATTCCCAAAATACAGATGTCCAAAAAGAACTTTCAACAACGTAAGCCTTAAACAAAAGTGCGTTTATCGAAAATAATAGTGAAGAAACCAAAATTAGTATAAGAGGTTTCTTTTTAAAACTGCATTTTCCATATTCACCTATATCAATGGATAATATCAGTGAGCCTAAAATTATTACAGGAATACCAATTAGCTGTACGAAATTTACTTCTTCTTTTAAAAAAAAGTAACCAAGAATAAGTGCAAAAATTGGACCTGTTTGATAAAAAGGAATAACGATCGATGTTTCTTCGTCTTCAAGTGCAAATAAATATGAAAATATAGCAAAAGAACTAAGTATCCCTATAATTAAAAGAATAAAAATGTTAAAAACTGGAATAGAGAGTACATTAATATCAGATAAAAAATATGCAATAGGCAAAACTAATACTCCGGCTAATGAGGAAAAAATCATCAAGGCCCCTACTCCGCCTCCTTTAAAATACTTTTCTATAAGGTATTTATCTAAATGATTTACCAGTGTTAATAATATCGGACTGATCAGTGCTAAAAAAAACCAAGTCATAATACCTAGTATATTAGCATATGTTAGGTTGTTTTGAATAGCTACTTATAATATAATTAATATCAATGAACATATTATTCGTTTCTGATGATTGTATTGCTATAAATCTAGGCCGTGTGTTACAAAATGAGGGACATTCTGTAAAGCTCTACATTCATAACAAAAGATCACGCCGTAATTTTGACCACATTTTACACAAAGTTGAATCTTGGAAAGACCATCTAAATTGGGTTGGAAAAGACGGCCTTATTATTTTTGATGATACTGGGTATGGTAAAGAACAAGATAACCTGCGCAAAAAAGGCTATAACGTATTTGGTGGATGTGCTTTGGGCGACAAGTTGGAAGATGACCGAGAATTTGGGCAAAAGATATTCAAGGAATATGGTTTAAAAACCGTTCCGCTCTGCGATTTTGATAATATTGATGATGCAGTTTGTTTTATAAAAGAAAACCCAGCTCCGTGGGTTGTAAAGCATGATGGACATGATGCAAAATTTCTTACTTATGTCGGGGAGTTTGATGATGGTAGAGATGTAATGAGTATTCTTAGAAACTATTTCCAAAACTCATTTATAAATAGAAATAGAGTTTCTTTGCATAAAAGAGTCGATGGAGTTGAGATTGGGGTTGGTAGGTATTTTAACGGTCAAGATTGGGTGGGACCGATTGAGATGAATGTGGAGCATACTAAAATGTTTCCTAGTGATATGGGGCCAGTGACGACTGAAATGGGTACTTTGGCTTGGTATGATAACAATGAAAAAAATAAATTGTTTGTTGATGTATTGGATAAGCTAAAACCGTACCTGCAAAAGATTGATTATAGGGGTGATTTTGAAATCAATTGTATGGTCAATGAAACCGGAGCTTATCCATTAGAAGCTACCGCACGCCTTGGAACTCCCATTGTTCATATTCATAATGCTTTACATATTTCCAAATGGGGTGAGTTTCTAATGGCAATCGCCCAAGGTAAGCCTTATGACCTAAAATATCATAAAGGTTTTGCGGTGGTGAATTTACTCGCGACTCCCCCGTTCCCGTACGGTCAGCATAATAGCAAGGACAACCTTTTCGGTGTAAATATATATTTCAATGATTTTACCGAGTCAGAAATGAAGGCTGTTGCTATGGAAGGGGTCTCATTGAGAAAACACGGTCAAAAAGAAGAAACTTATTATATTTCAAACGACGATGGTTATGTTATGTACACAGTTGGAGTTGGAAAGACAATTTCTGAGGCGAGAGATAAAAGTTTGAAGATGGCAAGAAACATAATTATTCCAAAAGTTTTCTATCGTGATGACATTGGTAAGAAGTTTGAATGTGAAGATTTGCCTAAGTTAAAAAAGTGGGGGTATATTAAATAAGTTTTAAAATACCCATCTTTTATATAGTTCATTATATAATGCCAAAATTCATTAAATGAAAGACTTATATTCTCAATATTTAGGAAAAGCAGTGCAGGTGAGAATGGATCGTCCACTTGGATCCAATCACCCTAAACATGGTTTTAGATATGAGGTAAATTATGGTTATATACCAGAGACAAAAGCGCCTGATGGTGAGGAAATTGACGCCTATGTTCTAGGAGTCGATATACCCTTGGAGAAATTTTCCGGTAAGTGTATAGCTATCGTTCATAGATTTGACGATGATGACGATAAATTAGTCGTAGTTCCCCAAAATTGCGAATCAATGACTGACGAAGAAATAGTAAAACTTACTCTTTTTCAGGAAAAATATTTTAAGACGATTATCGTGAGATTGTAACCTGCAAACACTGACTAATTTGTAAAAGAAATTAACTACGCACCTAATGTCTTTTAGGTTGTACCTGCGTTTCTGTTTTCTAATAGCTTTGCTAAAAAAAGGTCGCTTTGACGATGTGCAAGAGATTACTCCTTAATCTTTAACTTGATCCTCGCTTGTAAAATAAAAATCCGGTGCCAAATTGGCACCGGGGGGTTGGGACATTTACAAAATTTGGTCAGGTTTAGAGAATCACGCCGGCGGGCTTGCTCTTTTTGGGGCGATGGCACTGACGACAACGAGCGTGACAGCCGTTGACGCATTTGACGCCGTCTTCCTTGAGGCAAATGCCGTGAGTTTTCTCTTCCGGTTCTTGTTGACGGTGCTGGTGCGGTTTCTTTTTGCCCGCATTGATATTTTCGCCGTCGTCTCTCCAGTTCAGGGTTCCCATGGTTAGGTTCCTCCAATGATTACGGATTCAATCAGAACATCTGATTGTTGTCCTCCGAAGAAACATGTTAGCAGAAACTAATTATTTTTCAAGCACCGACTTTAATAGTAGATTAAATTGCTCGAGAGATGGTTTAAAACCGTATTCTTTTTCGAAAGCTTGGTCAAACAATTCTTTGGTTGAAAGTTTTTTAAGATTTTTGATTAGTGAGAGTAATTTTTCTTTACCAAATTTGTTTACTAGAATTTCCACTGCAAAACCCGCTTCTTTATAAATGGCTGGCGCAAAACCTTTATCGTAGTGTTCTAGGAATTCTTTGAATTCAACAATCTTGTCTTTGAAGTCTAGTTGTCCTGAAGTGTAAATCGCTACGCCTTCCCAAAGCCACTTGGGAAAACTATTTTCAGTATATTTGCTTTCAATGGTAAAAAAGCAGTGACTCAACTCGTGTTTTATTAATGAATAATACTGTCCATCTGAATGTTGTTTGTGAGCACTTTCAGTTACCATTTTTTCATTTTTAAGTACAAAAATTGTGTCATGATTTCTTGCCCAACCCACAATATATGGAAGAGTTTTTTCACCCCAAATGTAATCTATTTGCGCTCGACTATCCAAAAAGTATATTTTTGGTAAGTGGTGTACCCAGTTAATGTCATAGAAATTATTAAGTTCATTCATCATTTGTTTGAACTCTTTTTCAAATTTTTCATTCTCAATTGTTTTAAATTCTAAAAACATATATATATTATTTGAGTAGTTTTGTAATTTGTGATAACGCGGTATCGGCTGAACTATAGGTTTGATAATTGTGTTTAATCGCTTCTTCCCTATATTTTGGTCTTTGAATATCGTAAAAACTTCGAGCTTCGAGCTTTTGCAATTCACGAGTTTTGCCCCAGCGTGGAGAATCAGTGTTTCTTTCAATTATGGTTGGTAAATTTTCACCTAGTAGGACAACTCCATCAAAAGGTAAATTCTTTTTAGCTAAATGTGGAAGAATATTGACGGATTCAAAGATCACCAATTCTTCTTTGTTTTGATATTTCTCTATTTCTTCTAAGATGGCTGGCCACAAGCCTTCTGACTGATTAACTAAGTCTTGCCATTGTTTCTCTGGACTGGTTTTGGTTAGATACTCCAGTTCGTGTTTATCAAAGTAAAAATCAGTCCATTTTTTATACTTTCTGTTATTACTTAGTTTGAGTCTGATATCATCTATAGACACAATAATACCATCAAACTTTTTGGCAAGTTTTTGGGCTAGGTACGATTTACCTGAAGCAGGAATGCCGGTTATGAGGAGTCTTTTGCCTAGATGTTTGCTGATCATATAATTATTATTTAAACTTACAGACCAAAATTCTAGTTTTTAAATTTGAGTTGGCGTTTGTGACAAACTTTAAATTAAAATTACTTACGATGGTAAAGTCTGATCCTTTGATTATTTTTTCCAACATTTCATATTCACTGGTATAGGTTACTAGTACTCCATCTTTGTTTAGGTTTGTTTTGGCACATTCAATAAAGTTTTTGTATAAAACCTCTAAATCTTTATCTTTAGAAACGACCATACCAAAAGGTAAATCTGAAGCAATAACATCAAACTTCCCCATCTCAGGTTTGGTCATTACATCTTTTTCAGACAATTGTATTTTTCTGATTAAGCCAGCCTTTTTGATGTTTTGGATAGCTAAGGATATATTTTTCTTATCATTATCAAAACCAATTAGTTTCTCTAGGTTTTGATATTCTAATCCGGCTTCAATGAGTAAAGTGCCACTGCCTGAAAATATATTCAGGTAACTTTTTTTGTTGGCCAAGTCACACAGAGAGTTCACCGTGTAAGCAATAGTTGGGTCCATAGCGCCACTCATATTCTCTATGCGGTAATTACGAACAGAGAGGGGTCGTGGAGTCATTTGGGCACCAACTTCCCACATATTGTTGTTCTTGATTATGTGAACTTTTAGATCAGCTTCGTTCGCCGTTTGAAGTTTGTAGGTATCGGCAATATATTTATTAATATTTTTTACTTCAGACGAATCATTGCCGGCGCAGTAAGTTCTAAAGGTTTTAAAGCCACTTTTATTGTTAGATATGACAATATCGATCAAATCACCCAAGATTGATTTGTGTTTAAAAATATAATAAGGGTTATATTCTTCGTTTTCGGCAATAATGTAGGCGCGTTGAATACTTTTTAGGTTCAAGACTTCAGTAAAATTACTACTAAAATCAATGATTATAAAATCATCGGCTTGTCGTACTATTTCGCATTTTAGTTTGGTCCGGATTTCATTGGCCACGACATCTCCTAAGCCGGAGATAAAACCGAGTTTAATTTTGTAGTTCATATGTTTTAGTTTTGAATGAAGCCACCAGCCTGTAATTCCCAGAGATCTTTGTAGAGACCGCTATTTTTATTGGCCAGTTCTTCGTGAGTGCCGTCTTCAATTATCTTACCAGCTTTCATTGCTATGATTCTATCCATTTTTCGAATGGTTGAAAGACGGTGAGCAATGACGATCGTGGTGCAATTTTTCATGACGTTATCCAGAGCTTCTTGAATTAATTTTTCTGAATGCGAATCTAAACTCGAGGTGGCTTCGTCCAAAATGAGAATCGGTGCTTTCTTTAAAATTGCTCTCGCAATAGCCACACGTTGGCGTTCACCACCAGAAAGTTTGATTCCTCGTTCTCCAACAAAAGTCTCGTATTTATTTGGCAAATCATCAATGAACTCTGAACAATGTGCTAGTCTAGCGGCTTCGATAACTTCCGCATCGGTCGCGTCAAGTCGTCCATAGCGAATATTTTCCATCAAAGTTCGATGGAATAATACTGGATCTTGTGGCACCAAACTAATATTTAATCTTAAACTGTCCTGAGTAATCTTTTGAATATTTTGTCCGTCTATGGTGATAGACCCGCTAGTAAGATCATAGAATCTCATTAGTAATCTAACAAAAGTGGTTTTTCCGGCACCGGATGGTCCAATAATCGCCACTTTTTGTCCAGCTTTGATCTTTAAGTTTAAATTTTGTATTACCTCGCGAGTTTGATTGAAAGCAAAAGAGACTTTATTAAACTCTATTTCGGCGTTTTGTACCTTCAATTCGGGTGCATTTATTACATCTTTAATTTCGTAAGGTGTAAGTAGGATCGCCACCATTTCTTCGGCGTCGGCAAAACTTTCATAAAGTTTTCTGATGTTTTTGTTTAAACCCCAGAGCTGGTTAGCGATATTGATTATGTAAGTCTGAGCCAAGACAAAAGTACCGATAGTAGCTAAGCCTTGCTCCCAGTATTTTATTGTGTAATAGAATATTACAAACTCAATTAAAACAATGAGTATTGCTTGAACAGCATCAACTACATCATTTAACATCCAGGAAAATCTGGTTTTCTTTGTTTGATCATCGGTGACTTCTTTGAATTTTTTTGATTCATAGTTGTAGCCAGTAAACAAAGAAATGGCGTTATTGTTGGTAATGGAATCAGCTAGATATGCAGTCGTTAGTGAGTCGGCTTCGGCAAGACGTTTTCTGTATTTCATATTCCACTTAGAGTAAACAATATTAAATACAATAAAGGTAGCGACCCAAATTAACAGTGCAATGGAGATTATAGGTGCAATAAATAAGGTTACAATAAATGAACCTATAATAGTTATAATTAGCGGTTGAATATTAAAGGCCGTACTATCTACTATAGCTTCAAAAGCACGACTAAATCTATTTACTTTTTGAACCAAGGAGCCTGAAAAATTATTGGCAAAGAAGGTGTAGGAGTGATTTAGTAAATAATTATAAGCATTTTGTTTAAGCTGTCCCATCGTAGCTGCTTCACACTTAATTATTGAATACATTCCACAACGCCAAAAAGCCCAATTTAGAATTTTTAAGCCTAGAACGATAATAACTATTTTAATAAGAATAGGCGCGATTAAACTTTTATCGCCAGTAGTGCCAAGTGTATCAAAAAAATTTTTATAAAAAATAGGCACTATGACGTTAATAGATGTCCCGATAAATAGAAAAAAGTACGTCGCAAAGAAGTATTTTTTGAACGGTTTGATTCCAAGCCAAAACTGGTGGATTATTTGACTAACTTTTATATTTCCAGATTCTTTTTTAGCCATATTTTATTTCATTTATCCTAAAAAACCGAATGTCGCATTATACTACAAAAATACCAAAAAGACCAGGTATTGGTTATAGGGTGAATTAATTATATTTTAAGTTACAATACGTTACTTTCTTTTTATCTCCAACCAGTCCGGCACCGGAACGAAAGTAATTTCTTCCCAAGAGTATATTTCCTCCTCCGTTACATTGTAATATTTTTGATATGCGGTTTCCACACTTCCGTGAAGTGCTAAATTCCAGTCCAGGTTAAGATCGTTTGTAATTTTTTTTATTTCCTCCTCTGTTTCTGATTCAATTTCAACAAAAGTCGGAATCCAGGGCCAAGTATCTATTGTAATCTCATTTTTCCCCAACAGCCACTTCTCTCTTTTGGTCTCTTGGTAAGCTTTACTGTCAAAACCACATGCCATTAAAAAATCACACGCTGATTCAAAATTATCTACTTTCAGACTAATTTCTTTTGTACCATGAAGTGTGCGATCGACTAATCTCTTGTAGCTCATCGTCACCAAACCAGCTCCCTCGTCACGAACTCTGATCCAGGCTCCGATTTTTTCCAGGCGTTTGTCACTATAATCAAAGTTTTTACGTTTCATTTGCCTCTCTGGATAAGCCGAGATGGCACCAAGATTTCTTAGTTTATTTCTAATATCATCTGCATTAATATCTAAAAATTTGGCTTCGATTTCGGTTTGCATTTCAATTATATTATAAGGTGTTAGATCTTTTTAAGATTCCTAGATTCTTGCCCGCCCGCAGGCGGGGCTTTGGCAGGTCGCAAAGACGGAAATATTGTTTGATTCCTAAGATAATAAATAATCTCCTTTAGAGGGATTATTTATAGTAATTATTCTGTTGTCGCACTAAAACATTTCTCTCCCTCAGGAACACTTTTCTCATCACAATAAGTGTAAGAACAATTTTTCTCAGCCTCAGTACAAGATAACTCTTCAGTACAACCATTTTTTTCAGCTGACTCCTCACATTGGGAAATACTCATTGCTTGTTTGCTAATTTGTTTGTAGTAAGAGATTTCGGTGGTAGTTGAGAGAATACCTTCGGGGGTCGTAGTTGCAACTTGTTCCTCTCGAGCAAAACAGGCTTGTGTGTCAGTTTGAGGATCACAAGAAGTTTCAGCTATAATCTGGTAGTCCTTTAAGATAACCACCTTATAAAAGGTTACGCCGATTGAAATAAGTATTAAAATAAAAAAAACAATATAAAACCAACGATTCAATATTTTGTGTTTTGATGTCGCTGGAGGAGTTTGTTGTGTTTGTTCCATAGCTAGAGTATAGCAAAAATATTATAAAATGAAAATTATGAAATAATTTTCACACCTATGGCGTATATTCCATATTTTATAATTCTCTCTTTATAATCGTCAATACTGTTGTAGCTCGCAATTCCACCTTCTATGTCTAGCCCACTAGAAAGCACATTTTTCGTTCCTTCAGCTTCTAGCATTGCTCTTACGTTTAGATATTTAGATACATACAAAACTTCGCAAACCATAATTTCACTTGTAATTTTGTTTGTGAAGGTAAGGGTGTCACCTGACTTCATTTCATCATAACGGCTATCATTTTCATCACGTTTAGCCCTCCCTTCTACTTTTTTTGTTCCAGCTTTTATCGCTTGAAAAGCGCGGTCGTTTAAGTTGTGAGGATAATTCATTTATTTAATTTTAGCTATTATGTAATCCGCGGTTTCTTCCGGTGTGAGATCGCTATTATCAATGATTTCGCCAAACGATGGTTTATGAAGACCAATTTCGTAGTGATATTTTATTCGGTTGCGTTCCCAGTCATCTAATTCGCGTTGACCAGATCTGTTGGTGAGAATTTTCTCAAGTCTAGGTGCTAGGGTAAAATGATGTATCTCAGTGTCTAAATCTTCTAACTCACTCATTATGTGATCGTAATTTTTTTGAGACAGTGGATAAGGTACAACTACGTTTAAACCACCGTTTGAAAAGTTTTTAATTAAAGAAATCGCGTTCTGTAAATTTATTGGAATAGATTGTTCTAAAGGCATCCAGTCAATCATTGCTCGAACGTGATCAATTTCCAATTTAGCAGTATTGGAAAGTTTGTCAGCCAATATTTTGGTTATGGTTGATTTACCGGAATTGCATGAACCATTTATAAAGATAATCATATAGTTTTAATTCTACACTATAAGAAAAGCGGGGTAAATCCCACTTTTTCTTACTTAGTTCTATAAACCTTCTTTTTTAAGCTCCTCAATAGCCTGTTTGGCTGTTCTTGATAGTCTATTTGGCATCTTAATCTTAACAGCAATCAAGATGTCACCTCTTTGCTTGAGGATAGGCACACCTTTGCCTTTTAGACGCAAAATTTCGCCATTATTGACCCCTTCCGGCACTTTTACGGCTATTTCCCCGTCTAGAGTTTGAACCGGTATTTCTGCCCCTAATAGAGCGTCGGAAAGCTTCACTTCTAGGGTCATAAGTAGGTTTGATCCTTCACGAGTAAAGATGGGATGTTTTTTTACATGGATGCGAATGTATAGATCACCAGATTTGCCTCCCTGAATAGCTTCGCCAGCTCCAGTTAGTCTCAAGGATTCACCGTGATTGATTCCGGCCGGAACTTTTATTTCCAATTCTGAAGTTTCTTTGGCTACACCGGCACCACGACATTTTGAACATTTTTCTTTAGGAATTTTTCCAGTACCACTACAGTTACCGCAAATAGATTCGGAGGCAAAAGTCCCAAAGATAGATCGTTTAGTCGTGGTGATTCTTCCTTTGCCATTACAATCAGGACACTTAATAACCTCATTAGGATTTTTCGCGCCAGAGCCACCACAATCAGAACAAGTGATGGTTCGGTGCAGTCTAATGGTTTTATTTACGCCAAAAATAGATTCAGCAAAAGTTATTTCTACATCTACTGAAATATCGCTACCGCGTCTTTCCTGAGAACGACGGCCACCATTTCCTCCGAAGAAGTCACCAAAGATATCATTGATATCAAATTCAAAGCCTTGCCCGTTTCCTTGACTAAATCCAGAAAAATCAAAACCTTCACCGAAAGGATTGCCACCTGCCTGTCCACCGCCCATGTTGGAATAGTTGCTACCATAGGCGTCATATTGTTTGCGTTTGGTTTCGTCGGACAAGACAGAATAAGCTTCACTGAATTCCTTGAATTTTTTGTCGTCACCACCGGTTTTATCGGGGTGATATTGATGCGCCAATTTACGGAACGCTTTCTTTATGTCTTCTTGAGAGGCGTTTTTGTCGACACCGAGTAATTTGTAATAATCTTTGTTGTTCATTTTTTTGTTTATGTATTTTTTACCGAGGTGAGTTTACACTTGTTTTTACGCTGTATTTGTCATTGCGAGGAGGTCTGCTGACGAAGCAATCCATCTTTAAGTCTGGATTGCTTCGTATGGTCACAGATAATTTTTTTGCTAAAAATTTCCGCCACCCCCGACTCGGCCCGTCGGCCTCCGTCTTTGAAAGTCGGGTCCCTTATCCCAACATTCAACTCGCAATGACGAATTGCTTAGAAGTATGCCCTCACCTCGATAAAAAATCGAGGATCTATTTATTTGACAAAATAGATAAAGTCTGCTATCGTAGTGAAGTATTCTAGTTCCAGATTTCAACAAAAGGAGGTTTCCGTGAAAGAAAAAGAAAACAATGGTATCCCTGTGCTCGAAGGGCCAAAAATTCAGGAAGAATCCAATCGTCATGAGGCTCGTCACGAGACTCCGACCTTTGGAAAGATCTTCTTGATCCTCGGCCTCACGGGTCTTGTGACCGTCGCGTTCTGGGTTGGTCTCTGCCTGCTTATTGGCTTGAAGTGACTTCCCACCCCCCCCAATCGGCGACTGCAAACAGTTTTACTGGAGCAGCCGCCGATTTTTTATTTCTCGTCACTGCGAGCGTTCTAGCGAAGCAGTCCAGACTTAAGTCTAGATTGCTTCGCCTTGCTCGCAATGACAGAGAAGAGAACTATTTCTTTTCCTTAAATTCTGCATCACGAACATTATCTCCGGCTTCGCCACCTCCTTGTTCTGGATTTGTACCAGCCTCAGGTTGAGGATTAGCTTTTGACTCATCGTGTTTACTCATCGCTTCACCGATTTTTTGCATCGACAATGAGAGGGCTTCGGTCGCAGTTTTGATGACGGCCATATCTGGACCATCCTTAACTTTGCGAACTTCGGCAATCTTAGCTTCAACGTCAGCTTTAACTTCAGCTGGAACTTTGTCGCCATTATCACGCAAAGATTTTTCGGCAGTGTAAGCCATGTGTTCAGCCGTGTTGCGAACTTCCACTTCTTCCTTCTTTTTCGCATCATCAGCGGCGTTAGCATCAGCATCGCGTTTCATCTTTTCAATATCATCTTTAGACAAACCGGAACTACCCTCAATACGAATAGTTTGTTCTTTACCTGAAGTCTTGTCTTTTGCTTTTACACTCAAGATACCGTTACTATCGACGTCGAAAGTAACTTCAACTTGTGGCATACCACGAGGGGCGGTTGGAATACCATCTAGGATAAAGCGACCGAGAGAGCGGTTGTCATGTGCTAACGCACGTTCACCTTGAACAATGTGAATCTCTACTGAGGTCTGATTGTCAGCGGCGGTTGAGAAGACTTGAGATTTGGTTGTTGGAATAGTGGTGTTCTTGTCGATCAATTTTGTTGCCACGCCACCCATGGTTTCAATACCAAGAGAAAGTGGAATAACATCGAGCAAGAGAACGTCGCGAACTTCACCGGCCAAGATACCACCTTGAATCGCGGCACCAATAGCTACGACTTCGTCTGGATTTACACCCATATGCAATTCCTTGCCGAAGAATTTTTTAACGGCTTCCTGAATAGCGGGCATACGAGTCTGTCCACCCACCATAATGATTTCGTTAATGTCACCAACTTTAAATGGTGAAGCTTCCATCGCACGCTTGGTAATTTCCATCGAGCGGTCGATAAACTCCTGAGTTAGCTCAACTAATTTGGCACGAGTAAGAGTAAGCGCAAAGTGAATTGGGCCGTTGGCACCGGAAGAGATAAAAGGAATGTTAATTTCTGACTGAACCGCAGTAGAGAGTTCGATCTTGGCTTTTTCAGCGGCTTCGTCTAAACGTTGTAAGGCCAGAGTATCTTTGCGAAGATCTATACCCTGATCCTTTTTAAATTCATCAGCCAAGTAATTTAGAATCTTCTGGTCGATGTCTTTACCACCGAGGTGAGCATCACCATCAGTTGATTTAACTTCGATAACATCATCACCAACTTCCAAAATAGAAATATCGAAAGTACCTCCACCGAAGTCGTAGACAGCAATCTTTTCATTTTTCTTTTTGTTGAAGCCGTAAGCAAGAGCGGCGGCAGTCGGTTCATTGATGATACGTTTAACATCAAGACCGGCAATCTTACCAGCGTCTTTAGTGGCCTGACGTTGTGAGTCGTTGAAGTAAGCTGGAACAGTAATAACTGCTTCAGTTACTTTTTCACCCAAGCGAGCTTCGGCGTCAGCTTTAATTTTCGCAAGGATCATCGCGGAAACTTCTTCTGGGCGATAATTCTTGTCTTGCATTTTTACTTCGACTCCACCAGTTGAGCCTTTTAAAACTTCGAAAGGAACTGTTGCTTTGTCTTTCTGAATTGGAGCTTCTTCAAATTCGTGACCGATAAAACGTTTGATACCAAAGATAGTATTCTTTGGATTGGTAACAGCTTGGCGACGTGCCAAAAGACCAACTAAGCGTTCACCGGTTTTTGAAGTAGCAACGATAGATGGAGTAGTGCGAGCACCTTCACTGTTTTCGAGGATTCGTGGTTCACCACCTTCAATAACAGCGACGGCAGAGTTTGTGGTACCTAAATCGATACCGATAATTTTAGACATAATTTATTTAAGGTTAATTCCACGAAAAATAAAAAATAATTTTATCTCGTGGTAAGTAATAAAGGAACTAATATAATGTTTTGTATTGTCATTCCCGTGAAAACGGGAATCCATCTTTTGACTCGTCATTGCGAACGAATGTGAAGCAATCTAGTCCCTTTCTTGTAATTTAGGATAGAGTCTGGATTGCTTCGTCAGGTGGATTTTTCTATTTAACAAATAGAAAAATCCACCCTTCTCGCAATGACGGAAAAAAGTTTTAGATACGAGACGGAGCTCTCGTAAACTGTTTAGTTAAAAATGAGAAATCTTTAAAAGTTTTAAAACAATATTCGGAACAGACGGATTTCTTAGGTAAAACGGACTGAGTTTCAAAGTAGCAAGGCAAAGCCAAGATGTCCTCGTTTGATTCAAAGGATTCACCCTGTTCTAACGGTCTAATAGACACCAATCTAGCCTTTAATTTACCATTTTCCTCAGTAACTAAAAATATACCCAAAACTAGCTTGCCGTTCGGTAAACGTATCTCCTTGGGGATTATTTGGCTTCTAGTTTGTAAGGCTAACATGCTCCAATTATACCAAATCTACGCAGGAGTCAAGGGGTGAAATTTACTACATCTTTTCTGTCTTTGCGAGCCTTGCGAAGCAATCCAGGTATCAGAAAAGTCTTCATTTCAAATATGATTAAGTCTGGATTGCTTCGCCGGGCCTCGCAAAGACAGAGCTATTTACACGAGATTATTTTAATGGTAGTTTGATTGTATCTCAACAACGCACACCCCTTCAAAAGAAGGAAGCGGATGGCGAGAGAAACGGAGTTCTTTATGTTGGAAATTCTTCGTGCCGATGACGGTAAGCCGATTACGGTTTGCTGCAAAAGAGATGGTTACGCTTCTGGTCCCCTTATCACGGTAGCCGTGATGGCAGACTTAATTCGCTCAATGCAGTTCTGTGAACGACACTCTCTGAGCGAGATATCGGGATTGGAAACAAAAAACGGCTGGGTTCTCAGGGTTCAAAACACGTTTACTTTCCAGGCAAATCAGCTTCACGATGATAGCCGTGAGTCCGCCTTAAAAAAGTATGGCAAAAATGCTTTGCCTGCTATCCTGGATCGGTGCCATGTGGTCAGTGGAACATTCTTTGTTCCACAATTCTCTGGTTGCGAAGTGTGGCTCAGCGATTATCCTAGGGTAACCGAGCGTTTTCAAACCTTGCACCATGGCGACGAAAATGCCGGCAAAGCACTGAGGATGGTTCTTTTTGGAGAGACCGATTAAGGTTGTTCCAACGAATTAACACAAAACAAAAGCGGGAGGTTTGGATAACCTCTCCGCTTTTTCTTATTCCTTAAACTCTCCCACATTTACTTTTGCTGGGACTAGTACAGAGCCTTTGTAGAGATAACCTTTTTTGATAACCGCGATCACTTTGTGATCATCTTCTTTTTTATCAACTGTCACATGTGCTACTGCTTCGTGTTTTGTTAGGTCGAAAGGTTGATTGAGAGGATTGATCTCAGTCACGCCATGATTCTCTAGAATTGAGCGTAGTTGTTGGGCAATATATTCCACACCGACGCGCCAGTTGGCCGGCACTTGTTCCCAAGAATCCTTATTCCCCATCGCCATATCAAAACTCTCCATTACTGGCAAAACTTCCTCTACCAAGTTTTTATTGGCATAGGTAATCATCTGGGTACGATCTTCCTCGGTTTGTTTCTTAAAGTTTGCATAGTCGGCGCGAGCACGTTGCCAACCGTTTAAGTATTCAATTCTTTCAGCTTCAATGGTTTTAATTTTAGCCTTTAGTTTTTTGATGATATCCATCGGATCTTTTTGCATGTCAGAATCACCCTCAGTTTCAAAAGTCACATCGTCAGTTTCTAACATTTCCTCGGTAGCTTTTCCCTCTAGTTCAGTATCTTGTGGTTTTTTATTATCGTCTTTCATGGGGGTATTATAGCAAATTATTTGTAAAATCAAGAGTTTATTTAAATCGTCACTAGCTAAAATTATTGCATTTAGTTATTGCTTCGCCTGGTCACAGATAATTTCTTGCTAGAAATTTCCGCAACCGCCGACTCGGCCCGTCGGCCTCCGTCTTTGAAAGTTGGGTCCCTTATCCCAATATTCAACTCGCAATGACAGAGAGAAGGCGGAAGAAAACAAAAAATCCCGTGAGGGATTTTTTGAGTTTGTTTTTTGTAAGGCAGATTAGCGTTTAGACCACTGAGCTGATTTACGAGCTTTCTTGAGACCGAATTTACGGCGCTCTTTAGCACGAGGATCACGTTTAAGGAATCCAGCCTTCTTAAGAGGTTTACGTAATTCAATGTCAGTTTTCAATAGAGCACGAGAGATAGCGTGACGAACAGCTTCAGCTTGTCCACTGATACCACCTCCAGTAACTTTGGCGGTAACAGTAAATTTGTCGGCGGTTGCATGTTTAGTCAGAGCTTCCATCGCAGTAACGCGAAGTTCATGGGTCTTGAAGTAATCGTTAACAGACTGACCATTAACGGTCAAACCGTTAGTAGAAGACTTAGTTAAACGAGCACGAGCGATAGCAGTCTTACGACGTCCAACACCTTCAAAATATTTTTCAGTAGTTTTTTCCATATTATTCGGTGATAGTTAAATTCTTCATAATTTGAGCGCGAAGACGATTACTTGGAACCATTCCGTAGATAGCATTCTCTAAAACGGCAGCAAAACCCTTACGAGCAGCCAAACGTTCCAAAGACTCATTTTTCAAACCTGATGGCCAACCAGAAAAAGTCTTATAATTCTTTTGAACTTTCTTCTTTTCTGCTACGGCAATCTTTGAGGCATTGACGATTTTAACTTCAACATCTGGATAAGTATTGCGAGCGTAATCAGTATTGTTCTTGCCGGTAAGATAAATAGTAGCCTGAGTAGCAATACGTCCCAAACGTTTTCCAGCGGCGTCAATTGTGTATGTTTTCTTCATAAATTTATTTTACTAGATCAATCTGAGCCATACTAGCAGCGTCGCTTTTACGAACAGCTAATTTGGTAATTCTGGTATAACCGCCGTTGCGCTTTGCAAATTCTGGGGCAATCTTGGCAATCAAGATATCTGCGCACTTGTCACCGACTTTTGAGACAAGTAAACGACGAGCAGCCAGGTTACCTACTTTGGCTTTGGTGATCATTTTTTCAATCATCGGGCGCAAAGATTTAGCTTTGGCTTCGGTGGTTTGAATCTTTCCTTTTTCAATGAAAGATACGGCCAAAGAACGCAACAAAGCGCGTCTTTGATCAGTTGGTCGGCCGAATTTTCTTATAGAATCGTGGTGATGCATAAATTTTTTAAATAATGACTAGATTTACTTTAGAATAATATCGTGTTTGGCAAGTAAATCTTTGATTTCCTGAATTCCCTTTGCGCCGAGGCCTTCAAGTTCGGCCAAATCTTTCTCCTTCTTTCTGGCCAAACCTCCGACGGTACGGATGTTTGCAGTAGTTAAGGCGTTGATTGTACGCTGAGACAAGTCTAGGGTTTCCATTCTTGTCTTCAGGAATTCAGTGTCAATTTCTTTTCTCTCCTCTAATGGAGAAGTGGTGTCTTCAATTAAGGCCGGAGCTTCTTCTATAACTTCTTCTTCTACGAAGCCAACGATAGCCTTAAGTTGTTTGATTAATATATCAATAGAGTTCTTTAGTGCCTCGCGTGGGGTTAGTGTTCCATCAGTTTCCACAAATACACGAAGTTTATTAAAGTCTGTGCGGTTACCTACACGCATGTTTTCTACCTCATAGTTTACACGGCGGATTGGAGTAAAGATCGCATCTAAAGCAATCACACCAATATCAACTCTGTCTTTCTGAATAGTTTCTTTTGAAATATATCCTAAACCAGACTCAACGGTTAATTCAATATCCAATTCAGTATTCTTGTCTGTAACTGTACAAATATGTGCTTCAGGATTCAAAATTTCTAATTGACCTGGAACGGTAATATCGGCAGCTGTAATATCTTTGATACCTTTGATTTTGATTTCGGCTTTCATCGGCTCAGATGTAAGCATCTTGATACGAACACGTTTCAAGTTCAAAATGATAGTAATGACATCTTCTTTGATGCCAGCAATGGTTGAAAACTCATGATCTACCCCATTGATTTTTATCGAGGTAATAGCAGCACCCGGAAGAGATGAAAGAATGATGCGGCGTAGAGAATTACCCAAGGTGTGTCCATAACCCGGGTAAAGACCGTCGATTTCGTAAGTTCCAGCAAAACCTTCTTCGTGAATGACTTTTGGCTGGGAAGGTAACAAAACTGCGTTCTGATCAAACATAGTTTATTTTATTTTAAAATTAATAATAAAGCGTAAAAATAACGAGCTTTATCTGTTATAGTACTGGAAGATAGCTGGAATATTGAATGCAACTTCAGCTGGGGCAATCTTTGGCATACCCTGAATAATAAAGGTTTTCTTTGCAGGGTCATAATTTAACCAAGATGGAAAATTATATGATTTCAATTTTTCCTCTAAAGTAGCAAAGATTGGGCGTTGCAATGAACCTTCTTTGATAGTGATCTTATCACCAATGGAAACTTGAAATGAAGGAATAGTAACACGTTGACCATTCACACGAATATGTCCATGAGAAACAACCTGACGTGAAAACTGACGTGAATTTGTTAAACCTAGGCGGTAAACAACATTGTCTAGACGGCGCTCCAATAATTCCATCAATTTTTCTGATGTATTTGGAACTTTCTTTTCAGAAATGGTTTTGATGTAGGTAGCAAACTGACGCTCACGAAGACCATAGGTCATCTTAGCTTTCTGTTTTTCCAACAACTGTAAACCGAAGTCGGTCTTTGGACGACTGTTTTTACGCATAACTGGCTTGCGACGTGCAGCGCGGAGAGCGTATTTCTGGGTCTGAGTTTTATCAAAAACTTGTGGCCCTAATTTTCTAGCGATTTTATACTTTGATTTAATCATATCTTATATAGTTTAGAATTATACTCGGCGTGGTTTTGGTGGTTTTGGACCATTATGAGGGACAGGAGTAATGTCTTTAATGGATGTAATATTGATTCCCTTCGAAATAAAGCTACGGACAGCTGATTCACGGCCGGATCCAACACCTTTGATGATCACAGCGATTTCTTTGATTCCAAGTTCAACAGCTTTGGTTCCTAGAACCTCTCCGATTTTAGCAGCTGCAAAAGGAGTACCTTTTTTAGCCCCCTTGAAACCTAACGCACCGGATGATGAAAATGCCAAGGCATTACCCTTAGTATCAGTCAAAGTGACTTTAGTGTTGTTATAAGTTGATTGGACACACAAAATACCAGCTTCAACTCTTTTCTTTGAAACTTTAGTAGCTTGTTCGGTGGTAGCTGGAGCAGTAGTTACTTTTTCCACTACACCGTCTTTTTTTGCAATTTTTACTTTTCCCATAATTATTATTTTTTATACCTGTTGTTCGTTATTAATAATTAGATTATTTTTTATCAGCAGCTTTACGACCGGTACCCATAGTCTTACGAGTGTTACCTCGAAGAGTTCTACAGTTGGTCTTGGTTCTTTGTCCACGGCAAGGAAGTTTCTTTGCGTGTCTTGAACCGCGGAAGCTTTTGATATCTTTTAGTCTTTTAATGTTTGCTCCGATTTCGCGTTTGAGATCACCTTCAATTTTGGTAGCCTCAACAATCTTACGAATTCTTGCTTCTTCATCAGAAGTTAATTCAGTAGCGAACTTAGTAGCGTCAACTTTCGCTTCTTTTAGAATCTGCATTGCCTTTTGGCGGCCGATTCCGAAAAGAATAGTCAAGCCGATCATGATTCTTTTATTGTCTGGAATTGTTATACCTGAAATACGCATGTTTTTATGTTGTCTTTTAATGAGGTTGGATTATAACACTAGTGTTATAATAAGTAAATATTAACCTTGACGTTGTTTATGACGAAGGTTAGCAGTACAGATGACGTTCACGCGACCTTTACGACGAACGGTCTTGCACTTAGCACAAAGCTTTTTGACAGATGATCTTACTTTCATAATAAAATTAAGCTATTAAACGCGTTTAATGATTTTGCCTTTGCCACCGTATTTGTCTAATTCGACAAGAACACGATCGCCAATGAGAACCCTGATTCGATTAAGTCTCATTTTCCCGGACAAGTAGGTTAGAAGTGTAGTCTCTCCCGATTCATTATCTAGATGAACGCGGAACATTGTATTAGGAAGCGCTTCCTCTACAATACCACCAACGACTTCTTTATCCTTTATCTGCTTTTGATTATCCATTTTTAAACAGTGGTTAATATACTATCAAAAATCCTAATATAGTCAAGACTATACATGAGGATAACTTATGATACTAGCTAGTTAGTAATTATCTTCACCCTAATATTCGACTGATTGTCAGGTAAAACAGATTTCCAAAAAGGACTAATTTTAGCTTGGATTTTACTAATACCACTATTTGGAGTTAGTTTTGATTCGATGCTGTTTTTATTAAGACCAACTACCTCTTTAGCTATGACCTTTGGATCGATTATCCAGATAATATCGGCTTGCCCGGTCAGTTTGGCTGTAATCGTTGTTGCATTGTAAGCTTTAATTGATCCGAGTTTGTTCGAGTCAATCACTAGCTTTAGAGTATCGGGAGACCATATCAGATCCACGGGACCACCATTGTAATTTGATTCTTTGGACTGAGCCAAGTACTTGGCAATTTTTTGGGAATTAAATATCAAACCATAATAAGTTGCATGAATTGAGATATTTGCGGTTGTTGGAGTTGATGAAGAAATTGTACTAGAAGAAAATTCCCAGTAGTTGGTGTTGTTGAATAAAATCTGATTATCAAGTTTGTCTTTTGAAACTTCCGCTAGAATATTTTCTTTAAGAGAGTTTTGTAGTTCATTCTCTGTTACCTTTTTTACCTCGGGACTAATTTTTTTGGAAAGACCACTATAGCCACCGATTATATCTGATTTGATATTGGCATAAACAGAATTGTATTTTGGCGAGCCGGTAAAACCAGGGATTTTAAAAGCACTAACTGTTTCTGAGGCTTTCATGTTGTACGAATCCCCAGGCATATCAGCGTAAACATCAGCTTCAATACTGCCAGGTAACAATTTTCCTGATACTTTCTTTTGACCTGGAACCTCGACTGATTTTTGAATTCGATACACGAGACCGTTTGGATTAGTAAAACGAGTGTTTTGTGCCAAACGTTGAGTGGCAGTACTGTAATTATTGTAGATTATTATTTTTCCAGAAGCCTTTTGTTCAATCCTCTCATCTATACTAGCTTCTATTTCTTTGGACATGCTCTTTTCTATTTTAAGAACACTAAAACCGAGTTCTCCAGTGGCCGGGCTTAACTTGAAAGTTAGATTCTCGTCCAGAGTAATACTTTCTTTTTTGGGAAAAACGGAGACAGTTGCGCTAGTAAAATACGAAAAGATAGAAATAACTAATACTATAACGGAAATTCCTGCAATACCCCACAATATGTATTTAGCCGGGAAACTCCTGTAAGTCTCACTTAAATCATACTCATATTTTGTGCGTTTTGGTGGTAAGTTGTTTTCGTAAACAGTGTAACTCACTTCTTCAACTTCGGTATATTGAGTTGGTGAGGATTTAATCTTTTCTTCAACCGGTTCCTTCTTAACACTATTATAATATTTTCTATCTTGAGATAGTGGAATTTGTCTGACACTTTTTTTATTACGCACAACAATATCTTCTATATTTTTTCTGGCCATATTATTTCAAGTTAAAAATTTTATTAAGAAATAAGGTATTTAAATACATAAAAGAGTCAGTCTGTGTCTGCTTGGAGATCTTACAATGTTTATTGAATACTTTTGAATCTAACATAACTACTTTGAAAGGTTCATTGGTAAATCCGAGCTGACTAAATGTTTCTCCTCTCAGTTTGTTAGCAAAATATATACCAAAGTCATCATTGGTGATTTTAAAGATTGTGCGCGGAATATATGCGCTGCGAGCTAAGATATCAAGACTCTGGTGTAAACCCGACTTCCATTCCTGCATTGAAACATCCAAAGAGTCCTCTACTAGTTTAATATTGGCCTGATCAAGGTGGTTACTGTGGTAAGAGCGTAGTAAGGAAAAAGCTTCCTCCACAGAGACATTTGAGGCGGCGGCTATTTTTCGAACAAAATTATTTCTTCCGATTGGAAACGAAGTTTCCCCTATCAGAACACCGTCTCTTATTAAGGAAATTTCACTAATTTCACTACTAAGATCCAGAAACATATAATCCTCTTTTTCAGGATAGAGATCACTAAGCATAGAAAAAGATGCCAGTGTAAAACTATTATAAGTTGGTTTACTGTAGTTAAAATACTTACTAACTTCCTTTTCTATTGTTTGTAAAAAACTCTGTGGGGCAACTGAAATAACCATCGCTAGGTCAATGGTTGGGGCGATTTTATTGATTGGGTTTGTAATCTTGTAACCATTAAGTTTAACCTGCACTATTTTTTTCTCAAAAACTATTCCAATACTATTTGGGTTCAACTGTGCAAATTGTTCGACGGCGATTTTATCAACGACATCTTCTTGAGTTTGAATTATTTCCTTCATTAAAGAATCAGTAACCTTGAATGGTAACTCTTTTTTGTAAAAGGCTGTTTTAGTTTGGGAAACTATCCAAGGTGAAGATAAAACAAAATGTAGGTTATTGATTTTTTTACTTCCATCATGGATAAAGTCGAGATGTTTTAAGCCGTCCTTTTGTAGATTTTCACAAACAATATTTAAAACTTTAATCATCTGTCGGTTTAAATTTTCTGATGATATTGCATTATCTAAAGAAATTTGTTTACGAATAGAATAGTAGATTTCTGGTTGTTCTTTGTTGGAGAGTTTAATAATAGCACCACCAATACTACCACTACCTATTTCTAGAATAATAGAAAGCTCCTCGTTAGTCTTTTTAGTGAAAGAAAACAGCGACATATGTACATATTTTAATACATCTTTGACTAACAAGCAACGCCAATAAAATAGTATAAGTATAAGTATAAAATATAAGGAGTAAAAAACAGACCTTTTCGCTAGAAAAGGTCTTTAAATTTACTTGAGAAAAGTTTTGATTTGTTTATTTTCTAACTTTAACTGTTCGTAAAAATTCTTATGTGGAAAATTTGCAGTTTTGATGCAGGCTTGGGGCTGAGCTTTTTCTGCGGGTAGCCATTCCACCAAAGCTTTTTTGCCTGTAATTTTTTCTATATCAGAAATTATATCCGTCACTTTTCGTGGTTCTCCAGCAATGGAAAAAGTTTTACCATGATTAGTTTTAAAATCTTTAATAATACTTAAGAAATTTTTAACAAAATCTTTAACATGAATTGGTGGAAGTTCTTTTTTGTGATTTCCGTAAATTTTAATCGGTATATCCTTGCAGGTATTTATAATCCAGGTTTTGATCACCCGTGTATTAACTTCATCCATACCCCAAACTGTTTCAGGACGAATTATTATATAATCTATGCCATAGCACTGACGATAACCTTCTCCTATCAATTCTAATAATTCCTTAGAAACAGTGTAGGGATTTTTTTCTTTGTGTTTAACTCGCCCACTAGAAAACAACACTACTTTTTTAATGTTATTTTGACGGGCTAACTCCATCACTTTGTAAGTTAGGTCAATATTTTCTTTGGCCAAATCCGGGTTCTTGATTACTTCACGAATGACGCAATTGGAAGCGCAATGAATTATGAGGTCAGCGTCTCTCATTTCCTCTGAAGTTGGCCACTTATCACCACGGTCAAAACCGATAACTTTGTTTTTAAAATGTTTAACTAATTCGGAACCAATTAAACCTTTGTGACCAGTAAGAAAGATTTTTTTAGACATAAGTAAGTCTGGATTGCTTCACTTTCGTTTGCAATGACAGAAAATATGATTAGATTATTGTAAGACCGCTTTTACTCTCCTCACACCTGCAGACACGGCTTCTTCTTTTTGAATCTTAAATTTGCCCATAGTACCAGTATTTTCGACATGTGGTCCACCACAGATTTCTTTACTGGCAATTCCCTGCTCTTTATTTCCAACGGAGTAGACTTTGACTACTTCATCGTATTTGTCAGTAAAAACACCGATAGCTCCAGCTTCTTTGGCTTGTCCAACTGGCATTTCTTCTAGGATAACAGGCAAATTTTTCTGAATCTTATCATTGACCCAATCCTCCACTTTTTTCTTTTCCTCATCAGTCATTTTGGCGCCATGTGAAAAATCAAAACGCATTCTTTCGGCAGTTATATTACTACCTTTTTGCGATACGTGATCACCCAAGACGGAACGCAAGGCGGCATTAAGTAAGTGTGTGGCAGTATGATACTTAGTTTCAATCTCACCAGTTCCGGCTAAACCGCCTTTGAATTTTTGTTCGGCACCAGCACGAGATTTGTCCTGGTGTTCTTTCATCTTGGAATGAAACTCAATTTGGTCAACTTCAAAACCACGTTCGTTGGCAAGTTCGACTGTAAGTTCTAAAGGAAAACCATAAGTTGAAAAAAGCTGAAAAGCCTCTTCCCCCGTAGTTTTTTTATCAGCACCTAGTTTATTAAATTCGCGCAAACCTTTCTCTAGCGTAGTTCTAAATTTAAAATCTTCAGCCATCAACTCTTTACTAATATCTTCCTGTTTGTTTTTTACCTCAGAATAAATATCGGCATACATTTTAATTACTTCATCAGCAATGTAAACTAAAGACTCATTTGGCATGCCAAGTTTTTCAATAAAACGGATCGCTCGACGCAAAATACGACGCAAGACATAGCCTTGTTCAGTGTTGGAAGGTAAAATACCTTCAGCTAGCATAAATACAGCGGCTTTGACATGGTCAGCAATGATTCTTTTAGCTTTTAAATCATCGTTTTTGGCTAAGTGATCGATTTTTTCAAGTAAAGGAACAAATAAATCAGTATCAAAAACATTGTCCTTACCATTTAAAACCACGGTGGTGCGCTCAAGTCCCATACCAGTATCCACATTTTTCTTTGCTAGGGGTTCATAGCGACCATCTGGAGTTTTATTAAATTCCATAAAGACGTTATTCCAGATTTCTATAATTCGTCCGGATTTTACCAAGTCAGCAAATTTACCTTCAAGTGGTCCAGCACCAGGATTGGTATCATAAAAGAATTCTGAGTCGCCACCGCAAGGACCAGTCGAGCCAGCAATCCAAAAATTATCTTCAGCTCCGAGCGGAATTATTCTTACACCAGGTTTTATAATTTCGTCATCTCCAGACAAATCGTGAGAAATATTGTTCTTAGTTAAAATCTCTGTCCAAACAGAAATAGCTTCTTCGTCACGTGGTATGCCAAGCTCACCTTTAAAGACGGTAAAGTAAAGTCGATTCGGATCTAAACCCAAGCCTTCTTCTTTATCAGTTAAAAATTCGTAACTCCAATTTAAAGATTCATTTTTAAAATAATCCCCGAGTGACCAGTTACCCAACATTTCAAAAAAAGTTAAGTGACGATTGTCGCCTACGTCATCAATATCACCAGTACGAATACATTTCTGAGAGTCTGCCAAACGAGTGCCTTTTGGGTGTTTAGCTCCTAGTAGAAATGGCACCAATGGTTGCATGCCAGCGGTTGTAAACAAAGATGAAGCATCATTTTCTGGCAATAAAGAAGCCGACGGTAAAATAGCATGCCCTCGTTTTTCAAAGAATTTTAAATATTTAGCGCGAATTTCGGCGGATTTCATATGTGATAAAATATAGCACAAGATAATTAAAATAAAAACAGGTCGACGATTATATCGCCGGCCTGTGTCGTTTACTCAATCAGCTTACCTTCATTACTGATTGGAATGTATTTTTTCTCGTTGAGGAGATATCTGGAAGTCTTTAGTATGTCTTCCGTCTTCGAGTCTTGCTTAACCAAATTAAGGATCGAGAACTTGAAACCATCAATCTTGGTAAAAAGATAACCGAACACGATGCGCCACATTATTTCATGACTTAGTTCGCGTTCAGGATATCCCTTACCTTGTCTGACAGCTTAAATAATCTCAAGTCGGTTCACAAGCATGTCCTTGGCGTAACGATGCAACCCATCTTTGTTTGTCATTGCTGACTCGCAAGTTATTGGGTCAAAGGCGAAGCCAAAGACTTTGGGTCCACAACTAATTCTGTCAGGGCGAAAACTTTCCTCGATGACCTCTACGAATTTTTTTCGTTCAAGGTCAGTCATGTTGCGGATTAGATCAACTTCATGATCATACTCGGCATTGGCCAGCATTTGTTCTTTCACTAGCCAGGCTTTTTTGTTTTCCTCAACACTATCCTGCCAAATTTGTCCTGGGTTCCAAGCCTGAACAAGTCTGTTGGCCAAATTTACCAGAGTTTGATCTGAATACCAAAAGACGTATGTCTCACTTTGAGTTAGATACTTTTCAATTTCAGAGCGGTGTCCGAAATCAGGAATGATTACAAGTGGAACGTGTAATGAAAATTGTCTCCGAATCATCTTGATACAAGAGTCGGAATCGTAATCCTGTTTAACAATGCTCAAGATCACGTGACCGGCGTCAAAAAGCTTTTGAACCTTTTCAGCTTCTCGTTCGAGATGATAGAAACTTTGATAAAGCAGAACTTCGCAATTACACAGTTTTTTGAGAATCCAGCACAGGGCTGAACGGTAATGGTTTTCTACTCCGTGCAGCGTGTCGTTTTCCACATAGAGGACTATCGGTTCCGTTGTCATTTTGACCTCCGAAATTATGGTTTTTAGTGTACTTCTAAAATCAAATTACCACGCGTATTAAAATTTGGCAATAAAAATACCGCCGAGAGTTTCGGCGGGTTAAAAAAAGCAATCGAGGTTACTGCATAAGTATCAGATAAAGTGCCAACTTTTTGTACTCATCGGCATCATGATGGAAACCTCGCTTGGCCTGGTCCCAGAATCCAATCTTGGCTTCTGCAACCATTGAGGCGATTTCTTGCGTGCTTGGCTTCGTTTTACGAACCAAGTTGATGACGACTTCGCCGATAATTGCTGCGCCGCAACCGACATAATTGCTAAGAGTCTCTCTGACCTCATCAGCGGTTGTGTTCGGGTTTTCCTCGAGTTGAGCAAAGCTCCTGGAGTTACACATAATCCATTTCCTTTCCTTGTATTTTTTCAAAAGTTCAACACTGGTTCAAAATCAGATTAACACATATATTAATATTTGACAAATAAAAACCCCCGGACCACTTCCTTTGAGTAGCGCGGGGATTTTGAGGTTTGTTCACCCTCCGAATTCGTCTCCAAACGGCAGGGGTGGGACATGTGTCATGGTAATTACTTCCGCGGTAATTTTACTGGAATTATCGCATGATATCATGATAACAAAACCCTTATCGCAAGAAGGAAGTTTATTGGCAAAACCTTCTTGTCGAAAATAGGTCTTGCGACCAGTGACATCGCAGATTATTACCTCGGCGTTTTCGAAATACATGTCATAGACGACTTTTTCAGCCGGAGAAATGAAACGGTCGAAATCTTCTGACCCAAAGGCTCCACACTTACCATCACACAAATAGAAACGCAACAGGTCTTTTGTATTATTGAAGATAACGATTCCGTAAGAACTGGAGGCACGTGGATTTTCAACTTCCGGAGGTTTTCTGATTGGTGGTGGAGTGTCGTCGGGGGTTTCTGAAGACTCATATTTCTTTACTGCAAAAATAATGAGAAAGATTGCACAAACTAATGCAACTCCCAGTTTTAACATTAACGGCAAATGATCTGAGTCAGGATTTTCGGCAATGATAGTAAATAAAATGATCAGCATAAAAAAGCCCTCCTTTTAACACATAGAATGTCACTACAGACTGCAATGATTGACTCATCGGTGTTTCCGTAATTAAATTACCATCTTAACTATTTGAAGTCAAAGTTTGCGCCAACTGTTCAATTAAAATACAGGCATCGGTCGCTGAGGTGTTGGGCGTTAGATATTGCAAAGCTTCCGGTGTACCGAGGCGACATTTAGTGTCTTGCTTCCCTTCTTTTAGATAAACTTCAAGCATCAGGCCGGCTATATTTTTCTCCCCGTTTTTTATTCGACTCATGACATTATCGAAAACCGACATTTGTTTTTTGTAATCACCTTCACAGTTACCGTGAGAACAATCTACAATCAATCTGGTCGGTAATTTTCTGTCAGCTAATTCTTTAACAGTTGAACTGATAAAATTTTCGCCATAGTTTGGTCCATTCTTATTTCCACGTAAAACCAAATGTCCGAGTTGGTTACCAACAGTTTCAATTTTTGTTAATTGGCCGTTATCATTTATTCCAGAATAAATGCTCGGGTGACGGATGTGATCTACGGCATTTATGGCACTAGTAAATGAATCACCTTCATTAGAGTTTTTTACACCTATTGGGGTCACTAGACCACTAGCATAATTGCGTAAAAACGGGGCTGTAGCGGTGCGCGCACCAATCCAGGTATAACTTACCAAATCGGCTACAGCGAAGTGATTTAGAGGGTTTAAGACCTCACAGGCCACTGGTAGGCCAAGCTTGATAATTTCTAGCATTAATCGGCGTGATTCGGTCAAACCTTTGGCAATATCACAAGTTCCGTCTAAATCCGGATCACTGAAATAACCCTCCCAATCTTTCTTGGTACGTGGTTTATCACAACAGACTCTCATGGCGATAAAATACTGTGGAAATTGTTTTTGAATCACCACTAACTCTTTGGCGACTTGTATTGATTCATCAAAATTATGAATCGAACACGGTCCAGTCAAAAGCAAAATCTTATCTGACTTCCCTGCTAAAATATTTTCAATCTCAGCTATTGAACTATTAACAAAATCCACCAACTTGGGAGTAAGTGGTAGAATTTTATTTAATTCATTATGTGTTGGTAACAAATTTGTCATGTTAAATTATCTGATGAATTTCTTTAGCCTCGTTTATGATTTCAGCTATTCTGTCTGCCTTAATACCTATAGGTAATAAATCCTCAGGTTTAGTAATTTGCTTACAAAGAACTGCTCCTTTAGAAATCAATGCTTGTTTTTCTGACATCGTTAGTGTGGTCAGTACAGTAATTGGTATCGTGCCTGTAAGCTCTATCATATTGTGTAGATTTGAAACCGGTGGAAAATTCCAACTTACAAGCTTTAAACCACTACCGGTACACATACCGAAGTCAATTGCGGCTTGAGAAAATTTGGTATTGGTAATTAACCAACCCTCGGAAATCTTCCGACCTGGTTTTCCATAGGAGTCATATGTCATAGCGGCAATATCTTCATATCGAGCTTTAACATAAAGGGCAACTTTGACATCAGACTTCATAGCCGCATCATTATGAAACTTAACTTCAGCCATTAAAAGTTCTACGTCATCCCAGGCAATCAAATCTACTTCATGTTCAACGCACTTACCGCGGACAATTTGATCATTAAGAGTGTGATAACCTTTGGCCTTAAAAATTTCAGCCACAAACTTTTCGAATCCAAAACCGGTAGGACCAAGATCAGCGACAGCTTTACGTATAGAATAACGATAAGCCTGCTTTTTCTGATGTTTATGCATCACATTAAAAGCCAAGCGGTATATTTCCGTTGTTCGCATGCCGTTTTTAATACTTTTTCCTATTTCAGACATTACCAAATCCGCTAGTTCTCGATCGGCTCCAGTGCGTTGAAGTGATCGTAGTAATTTACTAGGGTCAAATGATTGCATTTGACCATCATTTTTAAGAACATAAATCTCGTCTGGTTTTTGGGTTGTTGAAAACATATATTTTATAAAACAATTATAACCCAGAATATCGTATTTTAAAAATCAATTAGTTTTATTATCTATTACACCACCGCCAATACAATCCTTTTTATCATAAACAACTGCGGATTGGCCGATAGCTACTGCGGGTTGAGTTTCTGTAAAAATTATTTGCCAATTATTATTAGAATTAATCAATTTGCATTTCTGTAGAGTTTGACGATATCTGATTCTGGCGAAATACTCACCCCCATTTACCCAAGGCTGAATTTGATTAGTGTCTATTAGGGTTATTATTCTGGCGTCAGCCTGATTTTCAACGCCCGGAATTTTGTCACTAACTGTAATAGTGTTATTCTTTACATCTTTACTGATAATAAATAAGCGATTGGAAATAGGATCCTTTTTGAATATCTTAAAACCGTGACGCTGACCAATAGTATAAAACATAGCGCCTTGATGGTTACCGATTATCTCACTGTTAGTATTTAAAACATTACCGGTTTCAGTTTTGATGAAGTTTTTTAAGAAATCTTTTATATCTATTTTTCCTATGAAACAAAGCCCCTGACTATCTTTCTTTTCTGCCGTAGCTAAACTATATTTTTTAGCTATTTTACGAACCAAGGGTTTTTTAATTTCACCTATTGGAAACATACACTTTTGTAGTTTGTTTTGAGGTAAAGTCCAGAGAAAGTATGTTTGGTCCTTATTGTCGTCTTTGGCCGCGATGAGATGTGACTTCCCGTTTTTATCTGTTTTACAAATGGCATAATGTCCAGTTGCAACAAAATCAGCACCATTTTTGATAGCCCAATCATAAAAGCCACCAAATTTTACATAGCGGTTACACATAACATCTGGGTTCGGTGTTCGACCCTTTTGATATTCACTAATCATGTAATCAACAACTTCTTTCTTGTATTCATTTTCCAAGTTAAGTGTTCTAAAAGGAATATTTAGTTTGGCACAAACTCTCATCGCATCCAGCCTGTCTTCGCACCAAGTACACTTATAAAAATCAGGTTGCCAAACTTTAATAAATACTCCAACAACATTAAAACCTCTCTCTAAAAGTAAAGCTGCCGTAACGGAAGAATCCACACCGCCAGACAAGCCGACGAAAACCGTTTTTTTATTTTTAACTTTGGCCGTTTTTTTCACGTTTACTTTATATCATAAAGGTTGACACTTAACAAACTTTAACGTATTTTTATGATGGATACATCGTTTTTGATCTTAACTGCAATGGGAGACACCAAATGGGTAAAATCATTAACATCAAGACATGTGGCAGTGCACTAAATGGTTGGTTGACTCTTATCGAAAAAATGTACCAAGAATATCCAAACCTAGTATTTAATCACCTGTGCATGGAGACAATTCGTGAAGAATTGGTTGCGTTTCAACATTCTGATGAATACAAAATAGAACCGATCATGGTCTGTAATGAGCATGGTCAGAAACCACTCACAGTTTGGGACTTCGGCGACAGTTTCCAGAGCGTCGGTTTCAAAAAGTATCGTCATCCAAATATTGAGGTCGCCATGAGATACTTCCTTGATCAGCTACAGCCTGGAAAGAGTGTTTTGATGCCAGTAAGAATTACCACAGCTGTATACAGTGGCGAAAAGTTCTTGTACTTAGCTACCCTAGAGAAAGGTTGTAATGTAAAAACAATTTCTCGATTTGATGTCACACTTTTGCACCCAAATGAAGTAATCGGACAAAAGTCTTGCTATCTTTTAGAACGTTTCACCCCTTACAAGTTGATACCCACAGTTTCGACTACACGTAAAAAAGCATAGCCAAAATCTGGTTCTGAAAACAAAAGCCGCCCTTCCTACGGAAGAGAGCGGTTTTATATTACTTCATGTACTTTAGCTTATTTTTAAGATGCTCAGAATAAGTTTTAGCGTAATATGTAGTTCCGTCTTTGGCAGAAAGAAAATATATATATGAAGAAATGGTTGGATGTAACACAGCTTGCACAGATTCTATACCAGGGTTGCAGATAGGAGTTGGTGGTAAACCGATTCGCGTATAAGTATTGTAAGGGTGATCATTGTGCAAATCGTCACTGGTTAATGTGTATGAGTTTTTTCCATTATAATACTTGAAAGAAACATCTACTTGCAAAGGCATTTTTGACTTCAAGCGATTCAAAAGTATGCCAGCAATCACTTTTCGATCCTCATTTTTTTTACCCTCTAGTTCGACGATTGAAGCAAGTTTAATAATGTCAGTTAAAGACAGCCCGGTAGCGAGAATATCGTCCTTGAGAGGAACGAGTTTGTCTTTGTAATTTTCAACCATCACCTCAATAACTTTACTTACATCAGTGTTTGGCAAGAATAAATAAGTGTCAGGAAACAAAAACCCCTCAAAAGGCTCGGCCTTTTTGGCAAACTCTCCAGCGTTAAACTTGAAAAATTTCTTTTCTAAAATATTTCCAATCTCTCGAGTATTCAGACCCTCTGGTATAACAGTCTTTTGGTTGATAAGATGAAAATCACCTTTAGCCAGTCTAGTTACTAGTGTAAATAAACTATCTGTCTTGTCGAAAACATAATCTCCGGAATGCAACTCCTTACTACCATAAAAGAAGTAAAAGAAAGTTTTAAACCAAAGAGATGAACTGATAATATTTCTCTCATAAAGTTTATCGGCTGTTTCTGCTAAACTATCACCTCGATCTATAGTATAGTATTGACCAGTTGGAAAATCTTTAGGCGCCCGCCATGAAGTGTTATATAGAAAAATAACAGCGACACTAGCTATAATCAGAGTAAATATTATTTTATAAATGAGTTTGATACTCGAAAACTTACTATTGAGTATTTCAAATAGCGTTGGTTTAGGCATATAAAATTACATCGGTAAATTAGCAGGCGCCTCAACTTTTCGTGAATTCGTACGAGACAAAGTTGGAGTGGAGACGGTACGACTTGGCAAGTGAAACATTGTAGCTAATTCCTCTGAACTATACACATTAGTTACCTTGTCGTGATTGTATTTATCATATGGTGGATGGAAAAAACTACGTAATTTATATGCGTGAAGCATACGTCTTCTAGCACGAGGGGTTCTATATTTAAAGATATCAGACCAAGGATAATCATCGAAACTCGTGACGTTTTTAAGTTTTAATCCATTTAAATTAGATGAATTAAATTGCTTCATGATACCAAGTAAGCCTGAAATATTTGTAGGGTTAAAAGCCTTTCCTTTTCCAATGTAGAGTGATCTGATACCAACCTGAAACAAAGGTTTATCCAAGTGGCGATAAATTGCTTCAACCACATCCTTTTCACCGGTACTCATCTGCACCATCACTGGATAACCTTGAGCGTTAACTGTTGTTGGTAAACGAGTCTTAGCATCACGAGCAAGTTGTTCGTTAATAATTTTCTTTGCGGTTTCGTCGTGTTCCTTTTTAGAATCTTTAGCACAAGCCTGAACAACGTACTGGAGCCACAATTGCTCACCTTTACCGATGGAACCAAAAAATTCAATCAAAGGCGAAAGTGGATCAATCTTATACTCTTCTTTAGGATCTTTATCCATGCCGTAATCCTTGTAGGTTTTAATCGGATAAGGATCTGGTTTTGTAGATATGAATTCTGTACCAAACAAAGTGAAGTCTGATTTATCGAAAAAGACATCTTTGGTATAGTCATCTATTTTATAGATTTCAACGTTTGGATATTGAGAGTATATTGTAGCTTCTATTAGATTCTTTAAAGGCTCACGTGTCCAGACATAGAAATGAACAACCCCATCAATTGATGCTATCTCCAATGAAAATACTGGGCGAGATTTTCCTAGCCAAATATAGTTGTAGGCATTAACTTCACCTCCAGTTTGATATAGGGCATTTAAAACCAGCTCCATAGCGGCCGGAGATTTGAATACGTCCTGGGGTAATCTTATTTCCAGTAAGACAAATTTTTGTTTTTTAATGAATAATCGGCGAACATAATAAGCACGCATTTTCCACAATAAAATCGCTAAGCCAATCGGTGTTAGAAATAAAATAAAAGGCCAAAGAACTGCCATGGAACTGGCTGATTGTTGCCAAACCTCAAAAAAGTTTTTAATGAAGAAATCTAACATTTGTTCTAATTATATACGAAAAACAAAAAAGTAAAAGGCCGGTTTGCATTGCAAACCGGCCTTTTACTTTTTATTCACTAGATTATTTAAATAACTGGGAAATATTTACCATCTTTATCGCGTTTGAAGTATTTTTGATTCTGTAAGTTAACGGCAATGGTATTTTCTTTAACATATCGTTCTTTGAGAACTTTCTGAACTATCTCATCTTTTGTAAGAGGTCCATTCTTCTCTAAGACATTTTTAATTACATCCTTAACTACTCCACTCATGTAACCCCATTCTTTTAGAGCATAGAGACCGCGTCCAACTAGAACGAAACGTGGATCTTTGATAAGTTCATTGTGACAAGTAGCAACGTGAGCTTTCTTGTGAAAAACTTCACCAATAGCTTTTGCAACTTCCTTAAAATGGATTGGTGAACCATGTTTTCTGATTATGAGGAAAGCATAGTCGCGCATACCTTTGGTACTGATATTAGGAGAAGTGGTTTTACCCCATTCACCTAATGGATTCTTTTTAATACCTTTAGAGATAGATAGCCAACGTTTGACGATTTCTTCACGCTTGAAGTTATCAGCCATATCTTTGATCTCAGTCAAGAAAGCATTGATCATGTCAGATTCTGGTATCAAGTCTTCGTCTTTTAGATTCTGATATAGGCGACGCAATGATTCATGAACTTTTTTAGAAATATCTTCATCAAGATACCAACGGTGTTTGAAGTCATCATCTTCTTTCAATTTCTTGAAAGGATGACCTAACACTAGGAGAAAGTTTATATGATTTTGAACTGAACCGTCTTTTGAAACATGATCCAAGAGTTCTTGTTCCACGATTATACCACCTAAATCTTTTACTAATTTTTCCAATTCATCAAAAACTGGTTTTTCTTCGGTGTACTGTTTAGCTTTGCGCATTAGTGCCAAAGCATGGTTTTCGATTTGGCGAACACGTTCGCGAGTGATCTTGTACATCTTACCGATGCCATCAAGAGTCATTCTTTCGGTGCTTTTACCTAATCCGTAGCGGTTGATAATAACGTCGCGTGAGCGAGTTGGCAAAACAGCTAGAAGTCTTTTCGTAACCTGTTTTGGTTTAAAAGTTATTGTTGCAGAAGCCATAGTTTTTTATTAAATAATCGTGGCGAATAAAATTCGTTGTTTTATATATATCATTTTCTTGACAAAGAGTCAAGCAAAAGACCGGCCACTAATCAAAGTGTCCGGTCTTGGCTTAAAATATGAGTATTCTTTAAATAACGATATTTATGATTCGACCCTTGACATAGATGACTTTCCTAGGAATTTGCCCATTTAGCCATTTTTGGATTTCTGGTAACGCCAGTACAATCTCTTCTATTTTAGATTGTTCCTCATCTTTATTTGCTTGAATAGTAGCACGATGTTTACCATTGATTTGAACACCGATATTAACTAGCTGAGTCTCAATTTTTTTAGGGTCATAAGTCGGCCACTTTTCTAAATGAATAGATTTCTTGTTTCCAAGTCTTACCCAGATTTCTTCAGTCACATGCGGAGCAAACGGAGATAATAATTTAACCAAACTGACATAATGTGATTTAGAAATTATAGTTTGCTTATCCATTTCTCCCGCTAGGATCATCATTGAACTGATTGCTGTATTGAATCTCATTTCTTCGATATCCTCTGTAATCTTTTTGATAGTTTGATTTACCAAAATTTCCAATGTTTCATTTTCAACCTTACCGATTTTATCTTGTAATCTCCAGACCTTTTCAACAAAGCGACGTGAACCAACAATATTGTCTGTATCCCAGGCTATGGCTTGATCAAATGGCCCCATAAACATTTCAAAGATTCTAAATGAATCTGCTCCGAAACTTTTTACAATTTCATCCGGATTGACTACATTTCCTTTTGACTTGGACATTTTTTCACCACCTTCAGCCAAAATTAAACCGTGTGAAGTTCTCTTTTGATAAGGTTCCTTAGTTGGTACAACGCCAATATCATAGAGGAATTTGTGCCAGAAACGAGAATACAATAAATGTAATGTGGTGTGTTCCATACCACCGTTATACCAGTCCACTGGAGTCCAGTATTTGATTTTCTTTGGATCACCTAATTGTTTATTATTTTTTGGATCAGCATATCTCAAATAGTACCAAGAAGAACCAGCCCATTGTGGCATAGTGTCTGTTTCTCTTTTGGCTTTTCCTTTACATTGTGGACATTTGGTATTAACCCACTTATCTATTTTAGCTAATGGAGATTCACCATTGCCTGAAGGTTCGTAAGATTTAACTTTTGGCAAAGTAAGTGGTAATTCTTTTTCAGGAATAGGGACAATTCCACACTTCTCACAGTGAACTAGTGGGATTGGTTCGCCCCAATAGCGCTGTCTAGAAAATACCCAGTCTTTTAATTTGTAAGTTATTTTTCTTTCTCCGCCAGCAAAATCGGTGATTTCTTTCATGACCTCGGTATTATTTCGACCAGTAAATTCGCCAGAGTTGATTAAAATACCGTCTTCAGTATAAGCTCTGACACCATTTGCTAGGCGATTAAGCCAAATATCCATTTCGGCGTGAGTCATTTTGTCGGAATTGATATCCTTTTCACTCAACCAAATAATTTCATGAGTCTCACTTTCCTCTTTGTTAATTTCAACTTTTTCTTCGTTAAGTAATTCAAAGTAGACGGCGTAAGTATAAGAAACGCGATTTTGATCTTTGTGAGCCGCAAAATAATGTGCTTTGACCTGCCCACCAAGGATTTTACCTTCAGAAACATTATTATAACCGGTTTCTTCCAACAATTCTCTCTTAGCGGCTTCGATAATATTCTCACCGGCTTCAACTCCACCCATTGGAAAAGTTGTCCAGTTATGTTTTTTCCAACGTAAGCCAACATACATACCAGTTTTTGGATTTTTAACAATCACGTGAACATTTTCCCGTTCAACATTTTGCTTGCCGGCTACTGGTGGATTCCGTTTATCAATTCTTTCTGGAATAATTACTTCTTTGATTGGTAAATCGTATTTCAAAGCAAAAGCATAATCGCGATCATCATGAGCCGGTACTGCCATAACTGCTCCAGTACCATAGGTTGCTAGAACATAATCAGCAATGAAAACAGGAATTGGCTGTTTAGTGATAGGATGTTTAGCTGCAATACCAGCCAATACAACTCCTGTCTTTTCTTTATTTTCAGCCGTACGGTCAATTTCGGTTTTATTTTTAACAATAGAAATATATTTCTCAACGTCTTTCCAGTTGGTTATCTGAGATTTTAATTTTTGTACCAAATCATTTTCTGGAGCAAGAACAAGATAAGTCACACCGAACAAAGTGTCGGGTCTTGTGGTAAAGACTTTGATTTTTTCTTCTGAATTCGCAATATTAAAAGATAGTTCAGATCCTTCACTTCGTCCAATCCAGTTTCGTTGCTGAATTTTTATTTTTTCAAGGAAATTAACATCATCAAGATCTTTGTCTAAACGGTCAGCGTATTTAGTGATAGCCAACATCCACTGTTCTTTTTCTTTCTTTTCAACTACGGTGCCACATCTTTCACAACAGCCGTTGATTACTTCTTCATTGGCTAAACCAATCAAATCTTTTGGACACCAGTTAATAGCCAACTTTTTCTTATAAGCCAGACCCTTTTTAAACATCTGCAAAAATATCCACTGAGTCCATTTATAATATTTTGGATCAGTAGTATCGATCTCACGTGACCAGTCAAAGGAAAAGCCAAGAGATTTTAGTTGTCGTCTGAAGGTATCTGTGTTTCTTTTAGTAACTACAGAAGGTTGAATACCAGTTTTTATCGCATAGTTCTCAGTCGGCAACCCAAAAGCATCCCAGCCGATTGGATATAAGACGTTGTAACCTTCACTGCGGCGTTTACGGCAAATAATATCCATCGCGGTGTTACTTCTAACATGACCAACGTGCAAACCAGCGCCAGATGGGTAAGGAAATTCAATTAGTCCGTAGAACTTTTTCTTTTTGGTGTCTTCTTTGGTGACATAGACTTTCTTTTTCTCCCATTCTTTCTGCCACTTTGGTTCAATTTTGAGATGATTATAAGCTACAGGTCCAATTTTCTTGGCTAAAACCTTCTTCTTTGTATTTTTTTTAACAACTTTCTTAATAATCTTCTTTTTCAGAATTTTACCTTTTTTGTTTATAACTTTATTTTTCATTTTATTGATGATTAAACTTTTTAACAGCGACGTACACAAGGGTTAAAAGTGCCAGGAACAGAATAATCACTTGTAACCAATTTGTGGCATAAGACCAGTAGCGTATTGAAGCGATAATAAGAGACAAAACTCCACTCCATGACATTGATAAGGTTAAGATTGCGCCACCGAGGGAGGTTAAGAGACCCAGGACTAATAAGACTGCTCCAATAACAACTAAAATAATAAAGACATTCTTCTCATGAGAGCCTAAAACTTTTTGAAAATTATTTGAACAAGTAAATTCGGCTTCACAATAGCCATTTACACCTTCACTGGTTTTTTGCGGAGCAGCTGTCCACTTACCACCAACGCCAATACAAGACAGTTCGTCATTTAGAGCTGGGTTAACTTGGCTTTGTTTACAGAAATCATTATAAATCGGAGCTGGATAAATCAGACTTATAACATAGGCAAAAAAGATGTTGGAGACAATTACAATAGCTAAAACCAATGACCATTTTTTAATATTGTAAAAAAAAGTTGCAGGTTTATTTGTTGCAGGGGTTTCCATAAATAATGTTGTTTATATTGCCTTTTTAAGGCAAATTATAAATTATTGATACTTTTACATAATACAGTGAGCGAGACGTTTCAGCAAATTATCCTACTATTGACATATATGTATATATAGTATATACTTGTGTGGTCTTTGTTATAGAAATCTTTTTGAATCTTAAATTCGTGGCCAGTCTCCTCGGAGATGTTGGCTCAATGAATGGTCGCCCCATGAACCGCCGGCTTATCCTGACCAACCTTCTTCACGATCTGGAGAAGGAGATCGGTACGGAGCTCTACAAAAAGCTTCTGCCTGAGTCGCGCGCGATTATGCACGCCATCGTCTGCAGCATCTTCAATGCCATCTGTAATTGCCCTGCCAACCCGGGCGGTGGTATCATGCAGTACGGTGAACTTTCCAAAGAGGCCTCTGAATTTGTCGCTTTGTTTGTCACCAAAATGACCGGCGGCAAAGACATGAAGGGTCGCTGGAACAGTGAGGTGTACAGTGCCAAAAAGGCCGTCGAAGCCATGACGACGTACTCGTTCAGTGGGGTCTCCCTTAAAGAGTTCCGCAACGCCTATGACGAACTGGTTCTCCAGATCGTTAACGACGTCCACGACGCCATCATCCTCGGCAAGAAAGCTGAATAATCACATCATGTTGAGACAGTAATCAACACACAACCAAGCCCCCGACCATCATATGGCCGGGGCAATTTTTTATATATTTTTTTGATTGTCATTGCGAGAAGTCTTCGACGCGGCAATCCAGGACTCTTAATTAGCTTTTAAAACCATTAATCCTGGATAGGCCACAGGTGAGTGTACCCTCGCAAAGACAGAAAGACTAGATCTTAAATTCGATTACATCACCATCCTTCACAATATACTCACGGCCTTCAGTTCTGAGTAAGCCTTTTTCACGAGCTGTGGCAAACGAACCAACCTCTAGCAAGGTATCCCAATGGATAATATCAGCCTTAATAAATTTTTCCTCAAAGTCTCCGTGAATCGCAGCACCGGCTTGTGGAGCAGTTGATCCTTTCTTGATTGTCCAAGCTCTAGTCTCCTGTACGCCAGTTGTAAAGTAAGTAATCAAACCTAAAATCTCATAACCTTTCTTAATCAAATCATCGATTCCATCGTTTATTGAACCCAAGCCCTCACGCATTTCTTTCTTATCAGTATCAGTCATTTCTTTGAGTTCATTTTCAATACCAGCATCAACTAGAACGTAACTACATTTGGTTTCAGTAAAAAATTGCAACAATTTCTGATATCGCTCATCGTTTAGCTCATCAAGATTTTTACCGCTAGACTTTTTATTCAAAACATACAAAATAGGCTTCATTGTCAGCAGATGTAAATCTCTAACGATATCTTTCTCAACGTCTTCAAAGGTTAAACTATTGGCTAACTTCCCTGTCTCTAATGCAGTTTTAATTCTTTCTAAACAACCGGCTTCAATCGTCGCTCTTTTATCCCCACGGCGAACTTCTCCGCCAATAGAATGGATTCTTTTTGTAACAGTTTGTAAATCTGCCAAGATTAACTCTAGATTAATAACCTCAATATCACCGATTGGGTTAATTTTACCATCTACATGGATAATATTGTCGTCTTCAAAAATACGAACAACTTCAGCAATCGCATCAGTTTCGCGAATGTTAGTTAAAAACTTATTACCCAAACCTTCACCTGCTGAGGCGCCTTTAACTAGTCCGGCGATATCAACAAACTCTACGGCCGCCGGTACAGTTTTTAAGGTTTTTGAAAAATCTGCTAGCTTATAAAGTCTTTCGTCGGGTACAGCAACAACTCCCACTGATGGATCAATGGTACAAAATGGATAATTGGCACACTCAACCGCTTTGCGGGTTAAGGCACTAAATAAGGTTGATTTTCCCACATTTGGGAGCCCGACAATTCCAATTGATAATGACATAGTATATGAACTTTAGCAGATTATTAATAAAATAACAAAAATGTTATAATATTCGTATTATGACAATAAAATTTGAATGGACACCTGAAATGTCGGTTGGTGAAGATCATATAGATTCACAGCATCAGCGACTTTTGGCTCAAGTCAATAAATTATTAGAAGCACTAGCTTCAGAAGAAAATAATAACATTTTGATGTTTGAGACTTTAAACTTTTTTGACGATTACATTAAAGACCATTTTTCATATGAGGAAGATTATATGCGTAGTTTAAATTATCCATATATAAAACCGCACATAGAACAACACAATGATTTTATTGATCATTACAAATTATTTAAACAGAGAGTTACTGCAGGTATAGAGAAAAAACTATTACTTATGGAAGTCGAAGAATACATCGGAAATTGGTGGATAGAACATATAGGTAAAGTAGATAAAAATTATTATTTATTCACAAAAGGTCAGCTATAAAAAAATGCCCCAATGGGGCATTTTTTTTATTTCATTATTTTTCTTAAAGCGTCTTGATGTTTCATCATAACGGCCATCGTAGCATCATTCTGGCTCATTCCACCCTTCATTTTTTCTTGAACTTCTTTAGCTATTTCCTCAAAGAGTCCTGGATTAGCCTCAAAAGCATCTAACACCTTCTCTTGTTGATCGACTGGAATCCCCTTCATCTGATTTTTGAGCATTGTACGCATTGCTAAATTTTTGAAAAATCCCATATTGAATATAATTAATTGTTTTTAACTCCTATACTATAACCCGCCGCACTTCGGCCTGCAACATAGCCAGTTGTCCAACAAAGTTGCAAACTATAGCCGCCAGATGGACGGTCAAAGTCTAATACATCCCCAACCACAAATAGGTTTCCATAAAGTTTTGAAACCATCGTTCTAAAATCAACTTCTCCCGGCACTAAGCCACCACTCGAAATAATTGCTTTATCAAAACCCAGCAAACCAGTAACTGTAAGTTTTATGTTCCTAGCGGAATTGATTAGGGCAAAACGTTCTTCTCGGGTTAAGACATTGCAAGTCTTTTCTGGATCAATGCCAGCTTGAGTTAATATATAGGGCCAAACCTTATTAGGGACGGCTGACCAAACCACATTTTTTATCATCTTATTTAAATCACGACTGATTATTTTCTTCAGTTCTTCATCGATTTTGTCCAAACCTTGCCCAACCAAGAGGTCGAGTTTTATCTCCACCCCGCCTTTCTTTAAGGCATCACTAGCAATTTTACTTAAATTCAATACAGACGGCCCACTTAAACCAAAATGGGTAAAAAGTATTTTACCTTTTTTTTCTCCAAGTTTTAGATTATTTTGCCAAACACTGACTCCGGCTTTATCCAAAGATAGACCTGATAATTCCCCGACCCACTTTTCTTTTATCTTCAATGGCACTAGAGACGGCTCAGGTTGATTGATAGTATGTTTTAATTCTTTTAACCAAATAAAGCCATCGCCAGTTGATCCAGTCTCGGGATGGGACTTTCCACCTACAGCTAGTATGTAGCTTTTGGCAGTATAAAGTCTCTTTCCAACTTGCACACCAACAATTTTACTAGCTTTAGAAATCAATGATGAAACTGAGATATTTAATTCAAATTTAACACCGAGCTTCTTGGCTTCAATTATGAGACTGTTCAAAACACTTTGTGAATCATCAGATATTGGAAAAACTCTAAGGCCAGCCTCAGTTTTAGTTTCCAAACCTAAGCTATGGAAGAAATCTAGAGTATCCTTGACGTCAAAAATTGAAAATGGAGAAAATAGAAATTGTCCTTGCTTACCAAACTTTGATAGAAAACTTCGAATGTCTAGATCGGCGTTGGTAAGATTGCACCGTCCACCACCAGAAATTAAAAGCTTTTTGCCAAGACTGTCGTTTTTTTCCAACACTAAAACTGACGCATTATTTCTTGCCGCAACAATTGCTGACATCAATCCCGCTGGTCCACCACCAATTACTATCACGTCATACTTTTCCATATAACTAAAATAACACACTTTTTGATATTAGGCTATAGGAGACATATTAGGTGGAATCACTTTTTAAAAATGATTCTACCACCCTTACCTATTTCTAACTGATGTGTTTAATATCTCTTTCATATCCTGCGAAAAAGTATTAAGAAAAGGAATAACCCCCATGACATTCAAAATCCAACCAATAATCGCAATTGCGATAATTAGACCAAATAAATACCCAACCCCACGTACCATTCCTTCAAGGATCATTCTCCCGACCGAAGGCTTTAAACTTTTTTCAATAACTTTGAGAGACGCTTCCATCTCTACCATCTTATTATTTAGTTCTTGATCTATCATGGATTTATTTTAGCATAGATATGTAAATGGGTAAAAATAATTATTCAAATAGTAAATTTACATATTGAAAATGTAAGCCATAATAATTATCAAACTGGTTACTGATAACATTATAAAATTTCTAAATATTATTTTTTCGGATACGTCTTTATTTGCAAGCAATTTAATTGTTGATTTAGAAAATAATATTGAAGTTACTAATAAGCACAAAAGAAAAGTAATATATAGAATTACAATCAAACGAGGTGTTGACTCATAACCAATTGCAAAAGGCATCATAAAAAATCCCACAATTAGAAAGTATAGATTTATTAAAAATAGTGGAATTGAAAAGTAATATAATTTCATGGGTTTGTTTTATATGGTTATATTTTAACATTGTTAATATTTTAGTCTAGCTCTTTTATCAGCTAAAAAATATTATCAAGAACCTTTAGTATTGTGTATCACGAGTCACTAAGTATTTTAGAAACAGGATCGCTTCGCGTCTCTCCCTCGACTTAAAATTTCTCGTCAGAAATTTTAGTCTGGGCACATGTACTGTAATAAGACATTAGATGTGATCAGGAATATTTCCTCGCCGTCGCTCAGAATTTTCACTACCCTACAGGAATCTCGACCATTACATGGTCAGTACCCCGGTTGGTTTTTTGTGTCGCTAGCAAGCTTACAAAAATTCTCAACCGGGCTTCGAGTCCTGACGTGAGCAAAGAACAGGACTCTGTCACCAGTATTCTGTTCGTCGTCACCCACAGAATCTGTCGACCCCGGCTAAATTATGTAGTAAAGACAAATAGTGTGGTCAGGAATAAATTTTTATCGTCATAAAATTTTTCACGACCCTGGCTCGTGGTTTTACTTGCTAGTAAAACAACACTCCGCCTTCCACCAACTAAAAAACCGCAGCAGTGCGGTTTTTCTTAACGTTGGTGGACCCTACAGGACTCGAACCTGCCACCCCCTGCTTGCAAAGCAGGTGCTCTACCAGATGAGCTAAGGGCCCAAAATATACTCCATAAGGATAGCATAGTTTAAAAATAAGTAAATACTAAATTAGCTATTTTTAGCGATATGAGATAAACTATAGACATTATGACAGAAACAATAATTGGATACTGTGTAAAGTGTAAGGAAAAGCGTGAGATGAAGGACGTTGAGAAGGTTGAAATCAAACCTGGACGCCCAGCCGCTAAGGGTAAATGTACCGTTTGTGGTACAGGAATGTACAAGATACTTTCTTCAAAGAAATAATTATTAAATATAAAAACCACCTTTCGCGGGGTGGTTTTTATGTTGAGTTAAGATTATTTTGAGACACCGGACACACTCCGTATTCTCCCTCGTATAATGAATTTAGACTAAATAATGTGTATCACAAGTTACTAAATATTTTAAAGAAATAAGTATTATTTCTTTAAAATATGTAAGTACTTGCGACCCCGGCTCGCGGTTTTGTTCGCTGAATCTCACAAAACATCGCTGTGCCTTCCACACACTAAAAAACATCCGCAGGGATGTTTTTCTTTACGTGTGTGGTGTTTGTTTGAAAAAGTCAGAACCCATTTTGCAGAAAATCCCAACGAATGAAACGGAAACAATGCGGACTCGGCAGGGCAAACTATTTTTCTGGGGTTTTGGATTTGCCCTGCCTCGGCTCTTTTCCCGCCCGCAGGAGGGGTCTGGGGAGGAATGCGGGCGGATTTCGGGCTGGGGGTTTTCGGAAAAAAATTCTCGGCTATTTTTCTCTATGCCAATGCGATTGACCATTCGCATTGTCTCTCAAACCTAACTTTCCGCTTTGGAAAAGATAAATGAAAATCTTTTCCGATTGGAGCGCAACGCGCTCCAATTTTCCCTGATTCATTCCGTAAAGATAACTATTTATGAAGAATGGGAAAACGAAGAAAGCGGAAAGATAGGTTATCGTTTCTTTGCCTTGCCACAAGCCATAGAGAAAAACTAAAAAGAGTATTCCGACTACTGGCTTCCAAAAATTTTTGGCGGGATTATATGGATTGGACATCAACTGTCCGATAAATCCCAAAGCGATACCAGCGAGAAGCCAGTAGTTGCTCAATACAATTGCTAAAATTATTGAAAGAATCGCAACAATAATTGGCGTAGAAGCAAGAATCAAAAAGAAATATTTATGTCCTTGACCATAAAGCCATTGAGCAAGCTGATTTGATGTAGTGAAATCAATACCAAGCGAAAATTTATTTGCTTCTACGCCACGCTTCACTTCATCAAAATTTGCAAGAGGAAAATCTGGAATATCCTCAACTTTATTCCACTTTAGATCGCCCGCTATTTTTTCTTCAAGATGTTGTATAGACATAAATTTATTCTTCTTTTAGATATTGTTTCCAAGAATCCTTGAAATCAGCTTCAAGGTCTCGGTTTTGTTTTGGAATTTGAGCAATAACAACAATAAAAATAAAACCGAGAACAATATAATAAAGTTTTGAGTATTCCGCAAAACTACTATTCACTAGCCAAATTGAGCCAGCGAGCAAAGCACCCCAAATAATTGGTGCGATTATGAAAGTAGTTATAGGAATTGATTTTTTCAGTTTTCCCTCTCGTTCCAATTTCTTTGCTCGTGGCCAAGCAGAAACTAAAGGATAGACAATTTGGCTAAACGCAAATAGTCCGAAAATTAAACCGACAATGATAATAATTATCCACATATGTTTTTATATTTTATCATAATTGTTCATCTTTTCCTTTAAAAGCTCCGAAGACAACGGGAATATATAACAGAGTTAGAAAATAAGCGAAACTAGCAGCTCTTTGTTCTGTGGTCGGCTCGTAGCCGTCATCAGCGTATTGTTCACAACCTCCATAAACAGGGTCGGACTGCTGTTCGCAAGTTGGATTTCCCAAAGTGATACTTGCGAAAAAAGCTATTCCCCCACACCACAAAAGTCCTTTCCATAAAACCATTTTTAGTTTTCCACCTTTTGCGTTGTCGCGTGCCATGTTGTAAGCAACCAAAGCAACTCCCGCAATTAGCAGATAACCGAGTGCTCTAAAAATTTCATTAAAAATTGCTTCCATATTATTTTAATAATTCCTCAATAGAAACGCCTAACGACTTGGCGATTTTTTGGATTGTTTGAACGCTTGGTTTTGTAACGACACCACCCTCAATTTTCGTAAGCGTGGAATACTTAATATCGGCTTTCTTCGCCAAGTCGTCCTGCGTTAAACCTTGTTTTGTTCGCACCCGTTTTATATTTTGTGATATTGTTGACATAGTATGCTACTTTTGATAGTATAGAAATATGAGTCATTACTTTCTTTGCTCACAAAATAAGGATAGCATAAATAATAGATTTATTCAACTTTTAATTTCTGATTTAATTTCTGATTTTGTAGCCGAGAATTTTTTTCCGAAAACCCCCAGCCCGAAATCCGCCCGCATTCCTCCCCAGACCCCTCCTGCGGGCGGGAAATCAGCCGAGGCAGGGCAAATCCAAAACCCCAGAAAAATAGTTTGCCCTGCCGAGTCCG